>Ga0247832_1000483_pt1 | contig 80391 bp, 66 predicted proteins | sample LaCruzMarch2015__10_FD_192407 | JGI IMG/M metagenome (GOLD analysis project Ga0247832, IMG submission 192407) | Freshwater microbial communities from meromictic Lake La Cruz, Castile-La Mancha, Spain - LaCruzMarch2015_4m | ecosystem: Environmental > Aquatic > Freshwater > Lake | place: Spain... | reverse complement strand
TTTTATTTCAAAGCAATGCCCCATTTTTTGGAGAGATATTTGTTGATAGTGTCGATTTCTTCGGTTTTTAAGGCTCGGTCGAAGACTAAAACTTCGCCGACGTAGCCATTAAAATAGTCGTAATAATTATTGGCATTAATATTTCCAAATACAGACATAAAAAATACATCAGATCCAACACTGTAAGAAGATGTTGAAAAAGTTTTATTGGCAGAAGAATTGTTTACATAAAATGATAAATTATTGGAACTTGCAATTGCTGAATCTTCTAATCTCATTATCGCTATATAAGGAGTTGATATTTTTGTGGATATATCAGAATCTGTTGCAGTGCCAAAAGAATCAAAACTTAAAATAGTGCTTCTGATAGATAAAGAAACAGTTGAGCTTGAAGAAGGATTATTAGGGGCTTGCAACAATACTGAATTATTTGATGCAACTCTTGCAGGAGAAAACACTACAATCATGGTATAACTATCGTCACCTGCCACAAGTGGTGGAGCAGAGGGAGTGGTGTTGTTGTTTTGAGAATATAAATATTGAGTGCTTCCATCAAACTGCAAAGCAGGTAAGCCATTTATAGCATTGGCGATATACATTGGTCTTTTTGAGCTGGTTTCTTGGTAGACACTTTTTTTGTTGCCTGCCAAAGCTCTTGGTGAAATGTCGTTCCATCTGGCAACATACTCACGATTATCGGGGCGAAGAGTGTCTTTAACATAAGAGGTATCTTTTGGATCGGCAATGTTGGCATAGGTTAAAGCACTAGTGTTGTCGGTGGTGGTAGCAAAGCTGTTTTCTTGGGTTGGCTCAAGCCACAAAACCAAATCGGCAATTGAGTTGATATCAGAAGATTTAGTAAACTGAGCTGCCGAAGCAAGTTTTGAATTTCGCACCAAACGAGAGCCAGAGGTAATGCCAGCAATCAAAATGCCAATAATCAACACCACTACCGATAACTCAATTAATGAAAATCCCTTCCTTTGGCATTTTCTTAAGTTTTTACAAGAAGAATAAGGCATAAAATTATGATTGTGTGATTATTTTAATAAAAACTAATTGTTGTATAAGATTGCAAAATCTGCAATATTTTTTTAACTGGCTGTCTTATTTTGAGAATAGGATCTCTTCGAAAAAACATCTGCGATCGTTTCCCAACACTACCTTGGTCTTTTTTTTGCCAAGGCAAAAAAAATCCACCCCTTCCACAGGAATGGGAATTTGCCCCCAGCATTCGATTTAATTAGTTAAATTGTTATAAGAGAGGAGTTTTTAATGCAAAAAATTTTGTCAGCCATTTTGGTAAATTCTTGATTATGAGTAACCACAAGACAGGCGATTTCATAGGTTTTGGTAAGATCTTTTAACAAAGAAAAGATTTTTTCTGATAAAGAATTATCTAAATTACCAGTTGGCTCATCTGCCAAAACCAATTTTGGTTTGCCAACGATGGCTCGAGCAATAGCAACTCTTTGTTGTTGCCCGCCCGATAATTGTGCGGGTTTGTGACTGATTCTGTTGCTTAAATCAACTAATTCAAGCATTTCTTTGGCTTTTTGATAGGCAATTTCTTTGGGAATATCTTGAATTAATAAAGGCAACATCACATTTTCTAGGGCAGTAAATTCGGGCAATAAGTGATGATATTGATAAACAAAGCCTATTTTATGTTTTCGTAAATTGGTTAATTGCTGATCGTTTGCCGCAGAGCAATTTATGTTATCTATAATTAATTCACCAGAGCTAATGTTGTCGAGCAAACCCGCAATTTGCAATAAAGTGGTTTTGCCAGAGCCAGAAGGGCCAATTAGCATAGTAAATTCTTGTTGATGAATGCTTAAATTAATGTTGTTAAGAGCCACAACTTGTTGATTTGCTTGATAAAAATATTTACAAACATCAATAAACTGCAAAATTTTGGTCATTTTTTTGATTTTTTAGCAGTTTTGTTGGTTGATTTTTTATCTTTTTTAATATTTTTTTCGGCTTTTTTAAACTGCTCCATAAAATCATCTTCATCGTCTTCTTGCGAGTATTTATCGAGAGATTTATAGTGTTCTTCATCGTCGTCTTCTTCTTCTTCATCATCTTCTTCGTCATCGTCTTCTTCGTGTAGAGATTTAACCATATTATCAAAATCAAGGTCAAAATCTTTGCCTTTTGGCTCGATAGTAATTTTATCTTTGGCAATAGCAACGACTTTTTCTTTGGCAACATCAAGAGAAATGTTGAAAATAATTGCATATTCGTTTGCTAGCCGAAAAATGGCAGTTTCGTAAATAAGCCTTTCACTAAACGAGCGATCGCCATCTTGAATATCACGGGTGAGATCGCGTATTACTTCGGCAAGTAGCATAATGTTGCCAGAATTGATTTTTTCTTCATATTCTTGGGCTCTTCTCGACCACATGCCTTTTATTTTTTTTACACCGCCTCGTAAAATAGTTAAAACTTCTTCTATTTCTTTTTTAGAAACCAAATGACGAATGCCGTATTTTTCGGCTTTTTCTACTGGAATTTTGATGGTGAGTTTTTCTTTTTCAAAATAGATGATATAGAGTTTATGCTCTTGATTTAAAATGGTGAGATTATCTATGCTAGTGATTTTGCCAACACCGTGAGAAGGATAGACGATATAGTTGCTGACATTAAAAGAATCTTTGCTTTTTGGCAAAACTGTTTTGTTGATTTTTATTTCTTCTGGCTGGGTATTTAACGGGGTTTTTTTGCTATGTTTAGTTGTTTTTTCGGTGATTTTTTGGTTACTTTTTGCAATTGATTTTTTAGATTTTTCTTCAGTTTTTTGCTTAATTTTATTTTTTTGAGTGATTTTAGTGATTTTTTTTGCTTTCATAATAATAAATATATCAATAACAACGAAAGTTTTTTTGGCAAAAAAGTGATTTTACACTATTTGGTTGCGGGGGCTGGATTTGAACCAACGACCTTCAGGTTATGAGCCTGACAAGCTACCGAGCTGCTCTACCCCGCGATAAAAGTTTATGTTTAAACTAAAACATATTTTAAGAACAATAAATTAAGATGCAATAACAATTTTCGCTTAAAATGTTATTTTTTGCAAAAAGCAAGTTTTTAGCAAGTTTTTGCTAATTCAGAAGCAATAGTAAAAGCCATTTCAATGCTTTGCGATGAATTTAGTCTGGGGTCGCAATGAGTGTGATAGCGATCAGATAAATTTAGCTCAGAAATATTTTGATTGCCACCCAAACATTCGGTAACATCTTGGCCGGTAAGCTCAAAATGAACTCCTCCTGCAACGGTGCCGAGTTCTTGATGGATTTGAAAAAAAGATTTTACTTCTTGCAAAATGTGGTTGAAGTCGCGAGTTTTGTAGCCGTTAGAAGATTTTATGGTGTTGCCGTGCATTGGGTCGCAAGACCAAATAACTTTGTTGCCATTGTTTTTGACTGCTTTAATTAGCGGAGGCAATTTTTGCTTAACCAAATCTTTGCCCATTCTTGAAATTAGGGTGATTCGGCCAGAAATGTTGTTGGGGTTAAGAATTTCTAGCAATTCTAACAATTCTTGTTCGGTAATGGTTGGGCCAACTTTAAAGGCAATAGGGTTGGCAATGCCTGAAAAAAACTCAACATGAGCACCTTTTGGGCAACGAGTGCGATCGCCAATCCAGAGCATATGAGCACTAAGATTATAAAATTTATTATATTCGCTAACAAAACGAGTGAAACACTGCTCGTAGTTTAAAAGCAAGGCTTCGTGCGAGGTGAAAAAACTGGCGGTGGTAAATTGTGGAATTTCTGTGTATTTAATGCCACAAGAATTCATAAAATTTAAAATATCATTAATTTTATCGGTGATGTAATTGATGTTTTGTTGGCTGTTTAGAACTTGGCTAAGTTCTTGATTCCATTGATTGATTTTTTCTAGATTGCCATAACCGCCAAGAGCCAAAGATCGTAAAAAATTTAAAGAAGCTGAAGAATAAAAATAGGCTTGAATTAATCTGGCAGGGTTGGCATCTCGCGCGGAAGAGTTAAAATCGATGCCGTTAATGATGTCGCCACGATAGGCAGGAAAGGTTTGATTATCGATGGTTTCGTTATCAGAAGATCTCGGTTTGGCATATTGACCTGCGATTCTGCCAACTTTCACCACAGGCTTTTTTAGACCATACATTAAAGCAACGGTCATTTGCATAATGGTGCGAAAGTAGTTTTTGAGATTATTGGCAGAGAATTCTAGAAAACTTTCGGCACAATCGCCCCCTTGCAATAAAAATGCCTCTCCTTTTTCTACCAAACTAAGCTGTTGCTGGAGTTGATGTATTTCGTCGCACGAAACTAAAGGCGGAAAGCTGGCAAGATCTTCTTCTGTTTGCTTTAATTGTGCCAAGTTTTGATAAGAAGGCTGTTGTTTGATAGGAAAGTTTCTCCACGAAGCGGGATGCCAATTGTTTTTATTATCTTGAGAATCGTTGCTAGTCATTTGGTGATTTTTTATTAATTAAATAAATAAATTTTTGCATTTTAACTGTTTAATTGCAACTAAATTTAATTTCGTAAATTTTATTTTTTGCAAAAAAAATCGTTTCTTATCTTAAAAAATAAGACAATGCTAGCCAACAACAAGGTAAAAAAATTGGCAATAACCAGCACTTTATCGGCAATTAAAAAACCATAAACCAACCACAAAATAACCCCTGTAACATAAATAAGATACATTGGCAAAGAAATTGCCGAAGTGTTGTTGGTTTTGAAAATTAAAATAACTTGTGGCAAAAAACTTATAGAAGTTAAAAAAGCTGCAAAATAGCCGATGATTAATTGTGCTAACATATTATTACCTACGATGGTGCTATCAAGTGGGATTGAACCACCGACCTCTTCATTACCAATGAAGTGCTCTACCGCTGAGCTATGATAGCAATGGTAGCGGAGGAGGGAATTGAACCCCCGACAAACGGATTATGATCCCGCTGCTCTACCAACTGAGCTACTCCGCCAAAATGCTAAAAATTATTGGGTGATATTTTATAAAAACACACCAAAAAATAATTTTACCAAAAATTATAATATTGTCTTTTTTATAATGCAAGATGAGTTTTTTATGAATATCATATTAATTATAATATTTTTTTTGTAGTTTTTTGGTGATATAAACAGCTAAAATATTAAAACAAAAAGTAATGACAAATAAACTAAAGGCAATAGCGAAAGCCGAAAGTGTTTTGGGGCTGTTAAATTCTTGATCGCCAGTAAGCAAAGTGACAATTTGCACTGTGGCTGTGGTAACCGAATTGAGTGGGTTGAAAGTGAAATTGGCAATTAACCCAGCCGACATAACCACAATCATGGTTTCACCAATTGCCCTAGAAATAGCCAAAACAATAGCAGAAACAATGCTTGGCATAGCATAGGGCAGGGCAACAGTAAGGATCATTTCAGATTTTGTGCTACCCAAGGCCAAAGAGCCATCTTTTAGATTTTTAGGCACCGCAAATAAGGCATCTTCGGTAAAAGATAACACAAAAGGAGTTATCATAATGCCCATCACCAAACCGCAAGAAAGAGCATTTTCGGAAGCTATTTCGATGCCAACAAAAGCTAGACATTGTTTAATAAACGGCACAACAAAAATAATGGCGAAATAACCATAAACAATGGTTGGAACACCTGCTAAAATTTCAAGAATTGGTTTTAACCAATTTCGTAAAGAAGAATTGCTATAAAAAGTGAGATATATTGAGCCAAAAATACCCATAGGTATGGCAATAGACATTGCAATTAGGGCGATTAAAATGCTACCGATTAACACTGGCAAAATGCCAAAAGAATTTTTTAGGGTTTCAGGCTCGGCAACATTGGCGATTTGTGGGTTCCATTGAGTGGTGAAGAAAAAATCAAGTGGTGAAATTATTTGAAAAAAACGATAAGTTTCGGTAAAAATAACCACAGCGATGCTGATGGTGATAAAAATGCCAAGCAAGGCAGTAAAAGCAAGCATTTTGATAAAGAAATTTTCTAGTGTTTTTTTGATGTTAAAGTTAGTTCTTGCTAACCAAAGAAATAAAAAATAATTGGCAACAAGCAAAAACAAAGCAAGAAAAGGTAAAAAAAACCAACTAAAACTACAAGCAATTGCCACCAAAATATAGGCAAGACAATAGTGATTAGGCAAAGAGATGGAGCGATTATGTTTAGTGTTTTTTAATCTTGCCAAAGTTATTTTTTTATATAATAATTTGGTGGAGATAACAAAAATAACTAAAATCAAAAACCACAACATGCTAAAAAAAGATAAATTAACCAGCAAAAAACTCGGCAAAAAAACAATACCTAGGCTTTTCGTTTTTAATTTTACTTACCAAGAACAACAAAAGCAACAAAAAGTTTTGCTCGATTTTGGCGATTTTAACTATTTAATTAATGTGTTGAGGTTAAATATTGGCAATCAGGTGATAATTTTTAATCAAAATCAAGGTAGTTTTTTGGCAGAAATTGTCGCTGTCTACAAAAAACAACTCGAGCTACACATTAGCAAACAAGTTGCTAAAACTCAACAACAAAGCAACATTGTGCTGGCTTTTGCTTTAATCAAAAATGTTAGACTCGATTATTTGGCAAGCAAAGCGACCGAAATGGGAGTTGGCTATTTTCAGCCTTTAACAACACAACGAACTGTTATTGCCGATTTTAATAGTGAAAAATTTTTCGCCAATGTTAAAGAAGCAACCGAGCAGTGTGGCAGAAATTTGTTGCCAACTATTGAGCCTTTGCAAAAGCTTTCGGCATTTTTAACCAACAAAAAACCTGATGATATTTTATTATTTTGCGACGAAACTGGCTTAGGCAAGCAAGCAACTAATATTTTACCAGATTTGCAAAAAAAGCATCAAGCATCTAAAATATTGGTGCTGATTGGCCCAGAAGGTGGGTTTAGTTCACAAGAACGATCGTTGATTTTACAGCAAGAAAATTGCTTTGCTCTTAATTTGGGTCCAAGAATTTTAAGGGCAGATACTGCTATTGTTGTTGCTTTGGCTTTGGTGCAAGAATGTTTAGGCGATTTTCATTTGCCTGCCAATTTTTATGCCGAATAATACCATTTCCACTAATTAAAATCACACTTCGATCTAAATCACCCTCCCCTTGAGGGAGGGTCGAACTGCCATCGGCAGTTCGGGGAGGGGTCAGAAAAGCATATCACAAACTCAAATTCGAGTTGTGTTGATAATATAATTCACCCCTCCCCGAAGGCTTCGCCTTCGACCCTCCCGTAAAGCGGGAGGGTGATTAGATCGAGGTAATATTATCGGCCTAGAATGTGATATTTATTTGTAAAAATGGTATTATACGATTTCCACAAATAAATAGGCAGATACACTTCTTTTTTTTAATAAAATTATTCATCTACTCTTCCCAAATTTTGGCAATAACCTCTTTGATTTTTTGTTCGTAGATTTCAATTAGCTTTTTAGCGGATTCAATCAAAGCTTGCTCGGCTTCGATTTGAGCGACGATTTGTTCTTGAATTTCGAGTGGCGGGAGTGGGATTTTTATTTTAGAAAAACTAGATTTAGAAATTTCGGCGAATGTTCCTCCGTTAGCCATCCCAATCATTTCGTCTACTTTATTTATTAGAGCTAGTGAAACATACTTATAGTTAACTTTACTACGATCTTTAATGGCGATGTTTTTAAATCCTTGATTAGTTGTAAGCTCAACTGAGTTTGTAGCAATTCTTCCAATTGTTGCTCTAGAAGAAACAAGTATAGAGTGTGCTGGTAATAATTTTGCAGAAGAATTTTTTAAACCAGACTCTGTTATTTTTCGCTTGGTAGAATTAATTTCTGTAATATGGTTATCAGCAGGAAGATCTGCTAGGGTAGCCCAGTTAATATCGCCATTCCAGTATTCTTCATTTTTTGAATCTGGTGTTCCGCCAGATTCAATCATAAAATATTTTGAATTACCCAGCTCCACCATATCCCAACTAGGGTCGATGTCGATTTTTGGTTTCCAATTGGCGACGATTTGTTTGGCACCTGCAATGATTGAGGAGTAGCCGTCAAGCTCACTCACAATTTGTTCTTGAATTTCGAGTGGCGGGAGTGGGATTTTGAGTTTGGAATATTCAGAAATCCAAAAACGCTTATGTTCACTAAATTTAAAATCAATATTTTGAATTATGTAAAACACATAGCGTATATTGGCTATTTGTCGTTTTGCATGAAGGATTTTCATCGCCGAAGATTTTACTTTAAATGGAAAATCTACAAATTTCGTTGCTGTAGTAAAATCATCAAAAATAATTACTGGCAAGCCATTCTTAAAAATTCCATCTTCCTCGTTTGTGTATCCCAAAATAAAAGTTTTTCCCGCGGTTAATACAGGTGTTTGGTAATCATCTTTATATTCAACCGACTTAACTAAATATTTTGTTGGCTGTTCGTAATCTAAAACCTCACCCAGCTCCACCATCTCCCATTTTGCTTTGCCATAATCGGTTGCTATGCGATAGCGATCGCCACTTAAATTGTAATCGCCATTTTCGGCGATTTTGGATTTAGGAACTAATAAAAAGTTTTTTGACCCCTCCCCGAAATTGCCTTGCAATTTCGACCCTCCCTCAAGGGGAGGGTGATTACACCGAACATTCGTCAAGCTCTCAACGGGAGGGTGATTACACCGAACATTCGTCACGCTCTCGAGGGGGGAGTTGTTTAAATCTGTCGCGGTGAGAGCTAAAGGACTTTCAAAAAGAAAATGATTTTTGAATTTTTGCAAAATTTGCAATGCTTGCGGTAAATCATTTTTAACATTTACTCGTCTTTGCGCTCCAAGATCAAAGCCATCATTTTCAATTTTAATAAATAAAATTTCATTTGATTTTTTAGCAAATTCTTTATCGATTAAAAGAATCGAAGTTTTAACTCCAGAATAAGGCTGAAACACTCCACTTGGCAAGCTAACAACTGCATAAAGCCCATCATTAATTAAATTTTTTCTAAGGGTTTTGTAAGCAATGCCCGATTGAAAAATAATTCCTTCGGGAACAATGATGCCAGCTCTACCATTGGGTTTTAAATGATTAATTATATAATCAACAAACAAAACTTCACTGCGATTAGATGAAATAGAAAATTTGACATGAGGTTTTATCCCGCCTTTTGGGCTCATAAATGGCGGGTTGGCAAGAATTACATCAAATTTTTTTTCAAGCCAAAATTCATCTTGTGAAAGACTATCATATTGAACAATTTTTGGATTTTTGAATTGATGAAGATACATGTTTACTTGAGCAATGCGAACCATGGTTGGATCAATATCATAACCTTCAAAATTCTGCATCAATTTTCTTTTTTGATCGGGAGTGAGTGGCTTTTCTTTGCCTTCGGGATCATCTTTGCCATCATGTTGTGTTAGAATATTTTTGTAAGCACTCACCAAGAAGCCTCCAGTGCCACAAGCGGGATCTAAAATTTTATCATCTTTGCTTGGGTTTAAGACATCAACAACAAACTCAATAATGTGGCGGGGAGTTCGAAATTGCCCAGCATCGCCTTGGCTAGACATAATTGAAAGGAGATATTCGTAAGCATTGCCAAGTTCTTCAGAATGTGAATAATCGAAATAATCAATTTCGGTTAAAAAAAGCCCTAGTGTTTCTGGCGAGAGATAAGTTGGAAAAGCCGATTTAAAAATAGTGCGAAATAATTCGGGAAGTTGTGGGCTTAAAGAAAATTTTTGTAAGGCTTCGGAGTAAAGATTCATTTTTTCTTGATTGCCGATTTTTTGATCCATCAATTTAGTCCAAGAATATTTTTCTAAATCATTGACAAAAACTTTTCTTATTTTTTCAAGATTGAAAAAGTTTTTTGGCTTATCAAAAATATATTTTTTTACAAAATTTTCAGCTTCTTGTTCGTCGCCATTTTCATTTGCCTGCCAATTTTTATGCCGAATAATGGCAAATAAAGTAAAATATAATTTGGGATGCAAAAGTGCCTTAACAATTCAAGATGTAATGTTGTTTCAACTTTTTAATTCTATATGATAATCATAGATGAGAAATGACATTGCAGAAACTTTTACGACCCTACTTGCCATAGATGTTAAACTTTGTTAGGCTTACAAAAGCATTAAAAAAACTATCAAGATTAGAGTGATTTATCAAAAATTTATGCACTTTACTGTTAAAATTATATTCATCATAATTTAATTGCGATACTTTATTAACAGAGAGAAGATCTTTATTTGATACTACTTTTCCAATATTTTGTTGCAAAAAATCTTTCGTGCCAGTATCGATCATAAAAATACAGATAATGTCTGGCTTGTGATATAAATCTCTTTCTTCGTTTATTTTAAGATATTTGCATATATCGTTATTAGTGATTTCTTCTATTTTTTTTAATATCTTTTTATCGGTATAATATGGCATATAGCTAGGCAAAATATATAAACTGGCATATTTATAACCATTTGTTTTTAGATTCGCAGTTTCTCCCAATAAATGCTCAAAATAATTTATTGAATTTTGTTTATAATTACCAGTTATAAATTTTATAGATATGCCAGATACATCTTGATTTTGATATCTTACCGCTATATCAACATTTTTATTATAGTAAGCTCCTGCAACCGCAATTTCTTTTGAGTTTTCATCGGCACGTATAGAAAATACTTTGATATCTTCTCCAAATTCAGAGAGTTTTGATTTAATTTTATCTGCTATAAAAGAATGAATCATTTTTAATTTTTTATTGCTTCTCACCCCTTTTTCTAACATTGTATTATAGCTTTCTTGAATAATTGATATTATTTCATTATTTGAATTTTTCATACATAATTATCTAAAAAATATTTGATATGTTTGGTATTAAAATTTTTATAACCATTTTGCATATCTTTGCCAACCGCCAAAACATAAGATAAAAAATTATTAGATTGCAAAATATGTCTTAATCGGTCTAGTTGTTGAGAAACAATAAACATGCCAGAATAGATCATTGTATATTGGTCGACTATTTGAGAATTGATTTTGTCTTTGACTATACTGCTAATTATGAGTTTTTGATTAGACATATGCTTAATACCCTGACTCCTGCCATATTGATACCAAGTGCAAGCATTTTCATCGATATCTCGTTTTAACAGATCTGCTTTATGATGAGATAAATAGGCATAGCATAAAGGAAATTTTTGCTGTAAATATTTTTCATCTATCGGCTGTTTTTCTTGCGAATACGGATATATAATTCTTTGTTTTTTTGGATTGGTTAAGGAGGCTTTGATTATTGGTTTTGTGGCGGCTTTTTCAATCATAAAACCATTAAACAAGATATTCTCAGCGTCTTCATTATCAACATTAGCAATATAAATTTTATCGCGTAAGGTTGCTATACCATAACAAACCAAACAATCTATTTCGTTTTTTGCAAACAAAGGCTTGTTTGTTTTTGGCTCTATATCAAAACACCATTCTTGTTTATAAAACTTTTGTAAGTTAATATTTTTGACATACCGTATTTCGTTTTGTTGCCATTTAAAATATTTGCATTCAGAAGAATTATGAGCCAAAACACAGATCGCGGTATAAGTTGAAACTTTATCAAATACTTGATAATTGCTAAAATCAATTAGAGTATCTAACAAATTGTGCTTAGTCATATATTCGCGAAAAACTTTGCCAGATTGATTGCGTAAAAAAGAATTAGGGGTAATAAAACATACTTTGCCATTATTTTTGATCTTTTGCAAAGCCAATTCATAAAAAGCAATATATAAATCAGTAGTGCCAGATGCACAAAATCGAAAATTATTTTTAATAAAAAGACGACTCTGGGAAGTTAAATTATGAATTCTCACATAAGGCGGGTTACCAATAACAAAATCAACTTTTTCTAGGTTCTTTGACAAAGCATCAACATTATAAATTTGCCAATTAATTTTTTGCATTATTTGATGTTTTTTCGCTAAATTATCGAGATTATCTAGGCATTGTTGATAAAAATAAATATCTATTTCGATGCCGATAAGATTTGTTTCTAACAATTCTACGATTTGATTTTCGTTGTAATGGTGGGCTTTGGCTTGCAAAATTAAACGTGTAGCAATGTTTAACAAAAATGCTCCGTCGCCACAAGATGGCTCTAATATTGTTTTGGTTAGAATGCTTTGATTGTTATAAGAAATAAGATCTAGCATTTTATTAACAATATGATCTGGGGTAAAGGTTTGTCCTAAAGATTTTTTGATGTTTTGGTTTTTCATGGTTGATAAAGATTTACTTCATATTTAGTGGTGAATTGTTATTCTCAATATAACAGCTAATTGTAATTTTAAATAAAAAATACTATTATTCAACAACTAAATATAATTTGAAATTCAACAGTGCCATAAATTTTCATTTGCTTTTTTACTAAAAAATCATATAATTTAACCTTGCTTGTTTTAAAAAAAATCTTTTTATATGCTCGATACTCACCAAAATCAAGAAGTTGTTAAAAATTTTCAACACTTACTTAGTCATTTTTCTTGCGATTTGGCAGAAATAGAAAAAATAATTTTGCAGTCTGCTTCTGGCAAATCTAGTTTAATTGCCGAAATCACCCAAAATCTGTTTAGTTCTGGTGGCAAAAGAATTAGGCCAGTGCTATTGTTGGCAACTGCTCAACTTTGTGGCAATCAAAGCATTTCTGCTCAACATTATTTGGCATCGGCGGTTGAAATTATTCATACCGCCACTTTGCTTCATGACGATGTTATAGATAACAGCCAGGTTCGTCGAGGCAAAAAAACCGCCAATGCTTTATACGATAACAAAGCCAGCATTTTGGTGGGCGATTATTTATTTTCTTTGGCTTTTCAGCTGATGGTGAAAACTCAAAACTTAACTGCATTGCAACTATTGGCCGAGACTTCTTCTATTATTGCCGATGGCGAAGTGTTGCAATTGCAATATTCTAACAATCCAAACATCACTTACCAACAATATTGCGATATTATTTTTGGCAAAACTGCTGTTTTGTTTTCGGCTTCTTGTAAGGTTGGCGGCATTATTAATCAAGCTCCGAGTCAACAAATTGAGTGTTTGCAACAGTTTGGCTCTGATTTGGGGATGATTTTTCAAATTGTCGACGATATTTTAGATTACACTTCGCATCAACAAGAATTCGGCAAAAAAATTGGTGGCGATTTTTTTGAAGGCAAAATAACTTTACCAATTATTTTGGCGATAAAACAGGCAAATAGTGCCGATGTTGCCATAATTACCGATTTGTTTTTGCATAATTTTAATCATCAAAACACCGATCAAAACAATCTCAACACCATACTTGCTTTACTTCATAAATATAATGCTCTAGAAGAAAGCAAAAATATTGCCAAACAATTTTGTGCTAATGCTAAAAAACAGCTCGATATTTTTCCAGATTGTTTAGCAAAAGAGCGGTTGCAATGTATTTTGCAATATGCTTTATTAAGAATTTTTTAATAAATTTATGAAAAAACTTGTTTTTTGTCTATTTTTTTTGGTTTTGTTTAGTAACAACACCTTTGCCCAAATAGTTGATAGTATGTCTTTTAATTGGTCGATCTATGAAATGCCCGATCCCGAAGATCAAGAATTTAAATTATGTTATATGGTAGCCAACCCCATTTCTTCTGATACCGATCACAGTTCTCGAAAAAAACCATATCTAATGATTACTCGTTTTCAAAAAACTCGAAGTGAAGAAATCAGTGTTTATGGCGGTTACGAATTTAAATTAAATAGCAATATTTTTTTACTTATCGATTCTTATCAATTTCGCCTGAAAACCAAAAACGAAATCGCTTGGGCAAAAACCAAGCAAGAAGATATCAACATTATTCAAACTCTCTTAAATGGTTCCAAAGTTAGAATCAGAAGCGACTCTGCTATTGGCACCTATGCTATCGACGAATATTCTTTAAAAGGCATTGTCAAAGCTTATAGCAGAATCAGAGCTATCTGTCAATAATTTTATGTGTATCATTTATTTTTTGGTTTTTGTTGCTTGCTTACTTAATTTGCTAGGAGTTGTGGCAATTTTTCGAGCGAAACAGCCAAATGTTTTGTTTAGTGCTGTGTTGGCATATTATGCTTATATTTTGCCAATAGTTTTGTTGGCAAGTATTTTAAATTATTTTAGTTGGCTAAATTTAATAAAAATTTTACTGCTGTTTTTGTTAAATTTAATCTTTATTCATCTGGCAATTTTTTTGTTAAAAAATCAATAAAATTACTTGCAAAATCAAAATAAAACAAGTTAAAATATTATTAAAAATAATGCCATTAATACCAAAATTAACCTTAATTTTTAAAAACCATGAAAAAAACTTTTTTTACTCTGTTTTTAGCTCTCTGCACTTTTTCTTGCGCAATGTTTTCACAAAAAACTACCGCAGAAAAAACCATTGTCGCCACCTACAATAAAGGGCAAATCACTTTGGCGGAAGCTCAGTTAGAACTCGAAAAAATCGCCAGTAAAAGCGAAAAATTAAAAGACATCAAATTTAGCGATTTAAAAAAAGATCAACAAGAATTAATCATCAAAGAAATGGTTTTGCAAAAAATAGTTTATCAAGAAGCAAAAAAAATGGGCTTTAAGAAAGAAAAATCCTATGAAAAAGCGGTCAAAAATTTTAAGCAAGAATTTTTAAAACAAAAACTCTATAACCATCTAGTAAGCACCGCCAAAACAAACGAAAATGTGCAAAAAAACTACAACGAATTGCTAGAAAAAAGCAAAAATAAACTCGATTTTAAAATAAGTTATATTGCAGTTGACAATCAAAAAAAAGCCGAAGAAATTTATCAAAAATTGCTAAAAAATCCGAGCAACTTTGCTAAACAAGCAAAACAAAGCTCAATTGATGCCGAAACTGCCAAAAAAGGCGGTAATTTAGGTTTTGTTTTTGAAGATAATTTACCAGCTTCTTTGGTTGAAAACCTTAAACAGCTCAAAAAAAATCAAATCACCAAACCAATTGCGGTTGTTGATTCTTGGTTTATCGTGCAACTACAACAAACTCGAAAAGCCGAAATTTTGCCTTTTGAAAAAGCCAAAGAGCAATTAGCCGAAAATTTAGCCAAATTAGCCGTGGAAGATTTTATTGAAAAATCTTTAGAGCAGGCCAAAATTAACATCAAATAAAATTATGTCTAACAATTATTTACAAAATCTTCCTTCGCGATATGTCACCAAAAAACACGGTTGTGAAGCCAGAAAAACCATGCTTTACAATTTGCAAACCGAATTATATCCTGCTGGTTTAAGCGAAGAAGATTTGCAAAAACCTTTTGTTGGAGTTGTTACCGCTTGGAACGAGGCCGCTCCTTGCAATATTGCTTTGTCAAGGCAAGCTCAACCTGCCAAAAAAGGGGTAAAAGATGCCAACGGCACCCCGCGTGAATTTACTACCATCACAGTAACCGACGGCATTGCCAACGGTCATCAGGGTATGAAATCTTCTTTGGTTTCGCGTGAAGTTATTGCCGATTCTATCGAACTTACAGTGAGAGGGCACTGCTACGATGCTTTAGTTGGCATTGCAGGTTGCGACAAATCTTTGCCCGCTATGATGATGGCAATGTGTCGTCTTAACATCCCTTCGGTTTTTATGTATGGCGGTTCTATTTTGCCTGGCAAATTTCAAGGCAACGATGTGACTATTGTCGATGTGTTTGAAGGTGTTGGTAAAAGAGATGCCGGCACTATGACTTCTGCCGATTTGCAGTTGTTAGCAAAATCTGCTTGCCCTTCTGCTGGGGCTTGTGGCGGGCAGTTCACCGCCAACACAATGGCATGTGTGAGTGAGGCTATTGGTTTGGCATTGCCAGGTTCTTCTGGCACTCCTGCTCCCTATCAATCTCGAGACGAATATGCCTATCATTCGGGCAAAGCGGTGATGAATCTTATTAATTTAGGCATTAAAGCTCGACATATTGTTAGTAAACAAGCTCTAGAAAATGCTGCTACTATTGTGGCCGCCACTGGTGGTTCTACCAATGCAGTGTTGCATTTGCCTGCCATTGCCAATGAGTGTGGCATTGATTTTGATGTGTTTGATATCGGCAAAATTTTTGCCAAAACTCCTTACATTGCCAACATGAAACCAGGTGGCAAATATGTTTCCAAAGATCTTTATGAAGCTGGCGGGGTGCAAATGGTGCTAAAAGTATTGCTTGATGCTGGCTACATTCACGGAAATTGTTTAACAGTTACTGGCAAAACTATGGCAGAAAATTTGGCAAATATTCAGTTTAACACTAACCAAGATGTGGTTAGTTTGCCAAGCCAACCTCTTGCCAAAACTGGCGGAGTGGTGGTTTTGCAAGGCAATTTAGCCCCCGAAGGAGCGGTGGTAAAAGTGGCGGGTATGCCAGAAAACGAATTGCAATTTAGTGGAGTTGCTCGCTGTTTTGACTGCGAAGAAGATTGTTTTGAGGCGGTAAAAAACAAACAATATCAAGCAGGCGATGTTTTGGTTATTCGCTACGAAGGCCCAAAAGGCGGTCCGGGTATGAGAGAAATGTTGGCAACCACTTCGGCAATTTATGGCCAAGGTATGGGCAAAGAAGTTGCCCTTATTACCGATGGCAGATTTTCTGGGGGCACTAGGGGGTTTTGTGTTGGTCATGTAAGCCCCGAAGCTGCGATTGGTGGTCCAATTGCTTTAATTGTTGATGGCGACAAAATAACCATCGATGCCAAAACTGGCAACATCACTTTGCATGTTGCAAGCGAAATTTTACAAGCCAGAAAAGCTCAATGGCAAACCAAAAAAACTCAATATAATTCGGGAGCAATCTGGAAATATGCCCAAACTGTTGGTTCTGCTAAACACGGAGCAACAACTCATCAAGGGGCTTTCGTTGAAACAATTTCTTATGATCAAATCTAATAATTTTCATATTTCGGCACTTGATTTTTGCAAACAAGCTTTTTTGGCAAAAAAAAGCATTGCCAATTTGTCTACTGCAACCAAAAATCAAGTGCTTTTAGAGGTGGCAGAAGAAATAAAAAAACAATCAGCAAGCATTTTAGAAGCTAATCATGTCGATGTTGAAAAAGCCAAGCAAAACAACTTAGAACCAGCAAAAATTGATCGGCTAATATTGACCGAAAAAAGCCTTTCTTCTCTTGTTTTTGCTATAAAAGAAATTGCCGATCTACCCGATCCTGTTGGCAAAATCAGCTACAATGTTGACAGGCCCACAGGTTTAAACATTAAGCGAATCGCGGTGCCGATTGGGGTTTTGCTTACGGTTTATGAATCTCGCCCCAATGTTACTTCTGATGTTTCTGCTCTTGCCATAAAGTCGGGCAATGTGGCAATGCTTCGTTGTGGCTCAGATTCTTATCAAAGCTCACTTGCTATTGCCAATATTTATCGACAAGTTTTGCAAAAATTTGACCTTGACAGCAATATTGTTGCTTTTTGCAACAATAACGATCGAACTTTTTTGCAACAACTCTTGCAATTTTCGCAATATATTGATGTGGTTATTCCAAGGGGCGGTAAATCGCTGATTTCTGCCATTGCCGATAACACCAAAATACCTTTATTTAAGCATCTCGATGGCAATTGCCACACCTATGTTCATGCCGATGCCAATTTTGACAAGGCAATAAAAATTATTCTTAATGCCAAACTAAGAAGAACCGGCATTTGCGGGGCAACCGAATCTTTGCTGGTCGATCAAGACATCGCCAGTCAATTTGTGCCTTTGTTGTGCCAACATTTGCAAGAAAAACAATGTCAAATTAGGGGCGATGATTTAGCATGCAGTTTAAGTTCTTATATTTTGCCAGCAACCACTCAAGATTATTACCAAGAATATCTCGATAAAATTGTTTCTTTAAAAATTGTCAAAAATCTCGCTATGGCAATTGATTGGATCAACACTCACAGCTCTTTGCATACCGAAAGCATTATCACCGAAAATAGCCAAGTTGCTAACCAATTTTTACAACAAATCGATTCTGCTATTGTGATGCACAATGCCTCAACTCAATTTGCCGATGGTGGCGAATTTGGTTTGGGTGCCGAAATTGGCATTGCCACAGGCAAGCTTCATGCTAGGGGGCCAGTTGGTTTAGAGCAACTTACTACTTATAAATATTTGGTTTCTGCCGATTGCGGTTTGAGAGATTGAAAAATATGAAAGAAATAAATACCACGATTCGATCTAAATTCCCCCTAAATTCCCCTTTTGTAGAAGGGGTGGCACGAAGTGCCGGGGTAGTGTCGGCAAAACACGGTAGGATCCTTTCGAAAAAACATCGGCGATCGGCTACCGACAATGCCTTGGTCTTTTCTCATAAGTTTCACTTATGCGAAAATCCACCCCTTCTAAAAAAGGGGAATTTTGCACTGCATTCTATCTAAAATTCCCTTCCTTTGGTGCAAAAAATTTAGATCAAAGTGTGGGTTTTAATTAGTGGAAATGGTTTAACTATTAAATTTCAATTGGGGTTGGGTAGTGGCCGATGATTTTGATGTAAGGTTTAAGGTTGTCGTTTTTGATATTTTGCAACACCGCATCATCATCTAAGAAAAAGCCTTGCACCTGCATTAAAATTAGTTGCACTCCACCAAAATGTTGCGATTGATTAACTTTTAAAACATTAGTTTGTAATTGGTTTTTTTCAAATAAATTTTGTATTTTTGATAACGAGCAATCTTTATCTATTTCGCACACCAATAAAGTGATGTCTTGAGCTGATTGTTCGGATTGTTTTTGAGCAACCGCCACTAATTGCTGATTAGTTTTAAAGGCGATATCATTATTTTTAAACTGTAAAAATGGCAAACTGGCAAAAACTTTGAGTTGAGCTTGATTGTTGGCGATGTTTATCCACCAATCTTCGTTATTGCTGTTTGTATGGCTGTTTGGTAAAGAAAAAATGCCAATTTTTGCCGAATCTTTTTGTAGTTCGGCAATAACACTGGTGATGCTATCGAAATGATGAATTTCTATTTCGTTATTATAATAATCGCGTAAAATATATTCGATTTCTGGGTTATTTTTTGGGTTATGCACCACCAATTTAATTGGTTGTTCGTGCATATTGGCATTGGTGATAATTTTTCGCCAAATAGCCACAATAGAAGCCGAAGAAAAGTTGCTGTTGTTGTCGGCGACTAGTTTTTTTAACATATCGGCTTCTCTGCTAGATTTAATATAAAAAACTTCGTTTTGTGTTTTTTTATATTCGGCAACTTGTTTGATAATATTCATTCTTTGTTTTAATAAACTAATCACTTGGCGATCTATGGCATCTATTTGTATGCGAAATTCTTTTAGTTTGTTAAGAGAATTATTAGTCATTTGCTTTATTAATTAAAATGTTTAAAATATTGAAACAACATTTTATCAAAATCATTTTAATAATCAATGAAAGTTATTGCAAATTTTGGGGCAAATTTTAAAGAATATGAAATAGGTCAAATAGCTATTTTAGCACAAGATCAGCCTTTGCAATTAGATTCTCAACTAGAAATTAGCAATTTTCCTCTGGCATACCAAACTTATGGTGAACTTAATCATAACAAAAGTAATGCTATCTTGGTTTGCCATGCCCTCACTGGCGATCAATATTTAGCCAACAAAAATCCTATTACTGGTAAAGATGGTTGGTGGCAGTTTATGGTTGGGCCGAACAAGCCAATTGATACCAATAAATTTTTTGTAATTTGTAGCAATATTTTGGGCGGTTGTATGGGTTCTTTTGGGCCAAAAGAACTTAACAAAGCCACAAAAATTCCTTATGGGCTTGATTTTCCGATTGTCACTATTGCTGATATGGTGAAGGCTCAAAATTTGTTGATAAAATCTTTTGGCATTGAAAAACTTCATGCAGTAATTGGTGGCTCAACTGGCGGTATGCAAGTGTTGGCTTGGCTTAATCTTTTTCCAAATCAGGTTAATATTGCCATTCCCATAGCAACTTCTTATCATCATTCTTCGCAAAACATTGCTTTTCACGAAGTGGGTAGGCAGGCAATTATGGCCGATATAAATTGGTGCGGTGGTAATTATTTGGCAGAAAAAAAATTTCCTAGTCAAGGTTTGGCGGTTGCCAGAATGACCGCTCACATCACCTATCTATCGCAAATTTCTTTGCATAAAAAATTTGGGCGAGATTTAAAAAATCAGCATAAGTCGTTTAGTTTTAACAAAGATTTTGAAATAGAAAGTTATTTGCATCATCAAGGTCAAAGATTTGTCGAAAGATTCGATCCTAATTCTTATTTATACATCACCAAAGCGGTTGATTATTTTGATTTGGCAACAGATTACAATAATAATTTAAGCTTGGCTTTTAGCGGTTTTGCTCAAAATAAAAATGGCAAAGTGTTTTTAATTACCTTTTCTGACGATTGGCTTTTCCCCCCAATAGAATCAAAAAAACTCACTCAGGCTATGGCAAGCATTGGCATTAAAGTGAGTTTGGTGGTTATCGATAGCGAAAACGGTCATGATTCTTTTTTATTGCCTAGTTCTTTACTAGAAAAAACCATTGCAGGTGTTATAGAATTTCCATAAATAAATATCGCATTCTAGGGCGATAATATTACCTCGATCTAATCGCTCCCCCGCTTTACGGGGGAGCAGAAGCTAGCTTGCTAGCTTCGTGGGGGGTTAAAAAATCATTATGCAAAATCGATGTTGTGATGTAGTCTTCTGACCCCTCCCCGAAACTACTTTGTAGTTTCGACCCTCCCGTAAAGCGGGAGGGTGATTAGATCGAAGTGCGATATTTATTTATGGAATTGGTGTTATAGAATTTTAACTTTCTAATCGATATTAATTCCAGACAACAAAAAACCCGCCCCTAACCAAAGTTAGAAGCGGGTTTAAGAGATATTTAAATCTGAGTTTATGGTTAGATGTTTACACTAAACGATAAAGCACAAACTTTTTTGTTGCCATTTGGAGTTTGGTATCTGTCATAAGAGCCAGTTGTTGTTGTTGTTGGAGCTGTGGCATAAGAATCAACCTTAGAACCAGAGCAATTATCAGCAACAAGATTAGCTTTAGTATTAACAGCCAGAACCGTGCCAGAATTTGCTTTGCCATCATCAACTTTAGAATCGATAGAATAGGCATCTGGAGCAGAAATAACTTCAAGAGCAGCATTGGTAACCGGAGTATTGTAAGAAACTAAACCGCCAGGAAAGTTAGGACCAGAAGTTGTGCAGTAAGGATCTGTAGTAGCTGCTGCTGGTGTCCCTGTGGCACAAGCTAAGGCAGATGAATTGGCTGTGCCTGTACTGTTAAAATGGTTATTAACTAAAGTTGTGCCAGCAGCAAGAGCACCAGGAGTTACACTTTTTGTTTTACCAGTTAAAACCACCACATTTTGTAAAGAAGAAATGTTGTAGTCAAAAGCCCAGCCACCTCCTTTAATTTTTGAACCAGGAAGATTGGTAATAGGAGTAAAAGTTTGAGCCGAAGTTGCGGTAATGCTTAAATTTAAATCTATGGCACCAATATCTCTTAGATCTTGCCAAGCATCAACACCTTCAAAACCAGCAACAGTTGATCCAGCAACTACACCATTTGCAATTGCATATTGAATTTGATTGTTTCTATTACCTGAAAAAGTGCTATTGCTACCCACAGAAATATCGGTATCACCTGGATAAGAATCGTATTGAGTGTAAAAAGAGTTTACTGCTACTTGATAGCTTTTTGCTTCACTCATAACAGAACGAAGCTCGGAGCTTTTAATAAGGCTGGCACCACCAGTTATACCAGCAATTAGTAAACCGATAATGATTAGAACTATTGATAACTCAATTAGTGAGAAAGCCGACTTTTTAGAAGAAAAAGTTTTTTTCATATTTTATTAAGATGTTGTTAAATTTGATTATTATGAAGCAAAATTGAAAAGTTTTGATCCTTTTGAAAATCAATATTGGTTGTTTTATTTTAAAATGTCAAATTTTTTTTTCATCTTTTTTTTATTGTGTCTTTTTTAGACATATTTTTTATTGCTTGCATTTTGTTTTTTTTGTTTTAAAATTTTCAATCGCATTTTTGTTTTATGTTTAAAATAACAATTTTTAAACCTTTATATTAAGTTATAAAGAGTTATAAAGCGGGGCTATAGCGCAGTTGGTAGCGCGTTTGCATGGCATGCAAAAGGTCACGAGTTCGAATCTCGTTAGCTCCACCAAAATAAAATTATAAAAATATTTTCATAAAACAAATTTCTTCATATATTTTTCAAGCAAAGCCTTGCATTAAAAAATAACATCTCACTTAACTTATGCTTAAAACCGCTTCACTTGGTTTTCCGAGAATAGGATCTGATCGTCAACTAAAAAAAGCCACCGAAGGCTATTGGAAAGGCTCAATTTCTTGGGAACAACTACAAGCAACTGCTTCAGAAATTAAAAATCACAATTGGCAATTGCAACAATCTGCTGGCATCGATTTTATTGCTAGCAACGATTTTTCTTTTTATGACCACATTCTTGATAATATCGTTTTATTTGGGGCAATTCCTGAGAGATTCAAAAAAGTTTTTGGCGAAAATCATCAAGGTTTAGATCTTTATTTTGCTATGGCGAGAGGCCTGCAAAAATCTGGCATCGACATTACCGCTCTTGAAATGACTAAATGGTTTGATACCAACTACCACTATTTGGTTGCCGAATTTTCTGTAAATCAACAATTTAGTTTAAATGCTCAAAAAATTTGTCAAGATTTTTTAGAAGCCAAACAAATTGGGGTGCATACTCGCCCTGTAATTATTGGTCCGGTATCGTTTTTGTTGCTCGGAAAATCTATTGATAATTCTAACAAACTAAATTTATTGCCAAAACTATTGCCTGTTTATGCTAGTTTATTTGCAAAATTGCAAGAAATTGGGGTTTGCGATGTGCAAATAGATGAGCCATTTTTAGCAACTAACATCGATAAAGATCAAATAAATGCCTACCTGCAAGCCTATGCCTATCTCAAAAAAAATTGTCAACAACTAAAATTACATCTCACTACCTATTTTGAAAGTTTGCTTGAAAATACTCAACTCGCTTTCGATCTACAAACCGACTCGGTGCATATCGATTTGGTAAGAGGCGAAAATCAGCTAAATACCTGCTTGCAAGCTATTAACAACAATCAAATTCTTTCTTTGGGTTTAGTTGACGGGCGAAATGTGTGGATTAACAATTTAGAGCAATCAATTGCCTTAACAAAAAAAGCAACTGCTGTTCTTGGTGATAATCGAGTGATTGTGGCCAGTTCGTGCAGTTTGTTGCACTGCCCAATTTCACTTGCCAACGAAAATAGCCTCGATAACGAAATCAAAACTTGGCTATCTTTTGCCGAAGATAAATTGCAAGAAATAGCAATTATTGCTGGCGCTGTCAACAATAATTTAACTGAAAAACAGCAAAATTTATTGCAAAACAATAAAATTGCCATCAGCAACAGAAAAACATCGGCAAAAATTCATAATCAGCAAGTAAAAGAAAGGGTTGCTGGCATTAATAAAAGCTTGTTAAATCGCCACTCCAATTTTGCTACTCGAAGCAAGTTGCAACAAAATCATCTAAATTTACCTTTGTTGCCAACCACCACCATCGGCTCTTTTCCGCAGACCAAAGAAGTTCGAGAAAATAGAGCTAATTTCAAAGCCAACAAAATCAATCAACAACAATATCACGATTTCATCAAGCAACAAATTGCTAATGCTGTTGCTTGGCAAGAACAAATTGGGCTCGATGTTTTAGTGCATGGCGAGTTTGAAAGAAACGATATGGTCGAATATTTTGGCGAACAACTTAATGGTTTTTGCTTTACCAAAAACGGCTGGGTGCAAAGCTACGGCACTCGTTGTGTGAAGCCTCCCATCATTTTTGGCGATGTTTTCCGCAATTCCGCTATGACCGTTGAGTGGGCAAAATATGCACAAAGTCTTACCAAAAAAATTGTCAAAGGTATGCTTACAGGGCCAATCACCATTTTGCAGTGGTCTTTTGTGCGAAACGATCAACCAAGAAGCCAAACCGCCAATCAAATTGCTTTGGCAATTCGCGACGAAGTGCTTGATTTAGAAAAAGCTGGCATTCAAATTATTCAAATCGATGAAGCCGCTCTAAGAGAAGGTTTGCCGATTCGTCAAGAAAATTGGCAACACTATTTGCAATGGGCGGTTGATGCTTTTCGCATTTCTGCTAGCGGGGTTGAAGATAAAACTCAAATTCACACTCATATGTGTTATTCTGAGTTTAACGATATCATTCAAGCCATCGCCAATATGGATGCCGATGTGATTTCTATCGAAACTTCACGATCTCAAATGGAATTGTTAAATGCTTTTGTCAATTTTAAATATCCAAACGAAATTGGGCCCGGTGTTTACGATATTCATTCGCCAAGAGTTCCTTCGGTGCAAGAAATGCAAAATCTACTCTACAAAGCTCTTGATGTTTTAAAGCCAGAGCAAATTTGGGTTAACCCAGATTGCGGTTTAAAAACCAGAGACTGGCCCGAAACCAAGCAAGCTCTCGAGTTTATGGTTACTGCCACTAAACACATTAGAGCAAGTTTGTAATTATAGCGAATTTCGTGGCAAATTCCCCTTCTGTAGAAGGGGTGGATTTTTTTGCGACAGCAAAAAAAGACGGGTTAGTGTCGACAGCAGTTCTCGGATATTCCCCTTCTTGTAGAAGGGGTGGCGACCGAAGGTCGACGGGGTAGTGTCGGCAAGCCACGGTAAGATCTTTTGAAAAAAACAATCTGCGATCGTCTCCCAACACTACCCCGTCTTTTTCCATAAGCTATCGCTTATGAAAAAATCCACCCCTTCCACAGGAAGGGGAATTTTGCCCCCAGCACTAATATTCAATTCCCCTTCCACGGGAAGGTTGATTCAGATCGAAGTGTGGTTTTAACTAAAAAATTAAAAATTTGTTCTTTTTTGTTGATATTTTTAATCAAGTAAATAATATGTTTTATTTACTTCTTCTTTTTACTTGATTTTTTTTTATTATGTTAAGCAATATAACCGCAAGTTTTATCATTATTGGCAACGAGATTTTGTCTGGCAGAACACAAGATAAAAATCTCAATTATCTTGCCAAAATACTTAACAACCTTGGCATTAGCTTGCAAGAAACAAGAATAATCCCCGATATTGAAGCAGAAATTATTGCCACGGTAAATAGTTTAAGTAAAAAATATACCTATGTTTTTACCAGCGGTGGCATTGGCCCAACTCACGACGATATCACTTCTTTATGCATCGCCAAAGCATTTTCAGATGAACTAATCATTCATCAAGAAGCTAAAGAAATTTTATACAAATTTTACGGCCCAGAAAATGTCAACGAAGCCCGGATGAAAATGGCAACATTGCCAAGTAAAGCAAAATTGCTCAACAACCCAATTTCTTCGGCTCCCGGATTTTATCTCGAAAATGTTTTTGTCATGGCAGGCATTCCTAAAATATTTCAAGCTATGGTTGATTGCTTGGTGCCAATTTTAAAAGTTGGTAGCAAAATTTATAATCTCGAACTCACCATTTCTCTTACCGAATCGGTTATCGCCCAAGATTTTGCCAACCTGCAAAAGCAGTTTCCTTTGGTAATTATGGGTAGTTATCCTTTTGATGGTGGCACTTCTTTGGTTTTTCGAGCAACCGATTTAGATGCCTTAAAACATACAGTGGCTTTAATGAAAGAAAAAGTGTTAAGCATCAATTCTCAATCTATCATTAAAATAGATGAATAAAAGCAAAACAAAACCACAAACTTCTATTACAGTTGCAGGCAAAACAATTGTTGACAACAACGATTCTTCTTTAAACCTGCAAGAAACTCTTGATTATCAAAAATTCATCAAAGAAACAGTAGTCAACGGCAGTTATTTTCGCGATTCTCTTGATTGGTATTTGTTTCGTTATGTCAAGCCAGTGAGCGATCGCAGTATGTTGTTTTTTATTGTTTTAATCATTGGTTTTATTTTTTATCTAATCAAATCGATGCTTGATGTTGCCTACCCCGCTGGGCATAATCGCTTAAAACTACCCATAGTTATCAGTCAACCGCTTTTTGTTAATTTTATCGACAAAGGCAAATATCAGCCAAATTTATTGGCACTTAAAAAAATCAACACCGACAAACAATTAACCACCGATCAAATTATCATCAAGCATTTTTTAAGTTTTTTTGTCAAAAATTTCGAAGAATTCGATTATGGTTCTGCCAATTTGTTGTTAGTTAATCAAAAAACCGATCTGATTCGCAATATGTCGAGCTATCAGGTTTATACCCAATTTCAAAAGGTCATGGAAAAATCAACCCCCAACAGCCCAATGCTTTATTTTGGGCAAAATTATCAAAAAACCATCAACATCACCAATATCGAATTTCTTTACCCCGAAAAAAAATCTGGTTTTAAAGAAAATATCGATAATTTACTCAATAAAATCATCATTCAAGTAAAACCGCAAGTGCCAGATTCTGCCATTATCAGCTTTTCTGAAACCATCAAAACCGTCGATGAATTTAAAAAAACCAAAATCATCAACAACAATTATCGCTATTGGGTTAAATTCAAATACAACCCAATCACTAAATACGATAAAAATTTTAATTTCACCATCCTAAAATACATTAAACAAAAATAAATTATGTCTCACTATCATATTTCGATTTATCGAATCATATTTTTATTATCAATTTTTTGCTCTTTTACAATCAACACCAGTCAAGCAACTCAACTGCCTCGCTATTTAGGTTCAGAAAAAAAATTTCGTAGCTACATTTATAATCCAAACGAAACCTACCGCTATTTCGGGCATTATAACTATCAAGGAATTATTGAGTTCGACAAAGGCGAAACTGCCACCACCATTTCAATGGGCGACCCAACTCTTTGGCTCATCGAAACCTCGGGCAATCGCTTGTTTTTAAAGCCAGTTGGCGAAAAAAACTCCGAAACCAATATGACAGTTATCACCGCCAAAAGAATTTATCATTTCGAACTGATGGCAAAAGAAGCCAAAGGCATCAACGACAAAGATTTAATTTTTATTGTCAAATTTTCTTATCCAGAAGACGAAAACAAAAATATCGTCGAATTTCCGAAATTTAAAGCCATAGAAGAGCCAGATCTTCGTGATATGTCGAAGTTTAACTTTAACTATCAATACACTGGCGAACGATCCATCGCCCCTTCTAAAGTTTTTGATGACGGCGATTTTACCTATATGCAATTTGCCGATAAAAGAACCGATCTTCCTGCGATTTATGCCGTTGATTCGCAAGGCTACGAATCGCCAATCAACTACCGTATTAATCGTGATTATTATATTATCGAAAAAATTGTGCCCCAACTCACTTTGCGAAGTGGCTCAGACATTGTTTGTGTCTACAATCTCAACACCTACACCACAGGCAAAGAAAAAGTTTCTACCTTAAAGGCAAATCAAAAATTTAATCCTTTTGCTCCTAAAACGGTTCAGCCCAAAGATCCAACTTTACAACTTGAAAGAAATCAACAAAACATCTTAAATAACAATGCCAATATCGGCAATTCTTATAATGAAGGCAATATGCCACTCGATCCAACTGGTTTTAATAGTTTGCCTAAACAATAATAACATATTATGATTTCTTATGATTTTTTAGGCAAAAATTGTCGTTTAGCCAAAGACTTGCAAAATCAGCAACCTTTTACTCAAAAACTGCAAGAGCTTGATGTTTCCTATCAACAAATTTGTTTTCTTCATCAAACACACAGCAACCAAGTTGCGGTTATCGATAGTCCGCAAGCTTTTTTGCATCTTTATCAACATAATTTGCCAAAAGCAGATGCCATTATTACCAATCAAAAAAATGTTGTTTTAGCAGTTATCACCGCCGATTGTGTGCCAATTTTGCTTTTTGATGAAAAAAATCAAGTTATTTCAGCGGTTCATGCAGGCCATCGAGGTGCCAAAAACCATATTTTATCGGCAGTATGGCAAAAAATGCAAGCACTCGGAGCAGAAATCGCCAGCACTTCTGCAATTATTGGGCCTTGCATTAGGCAAAATTCTTATCAAGTTTCGCTAGATTTTTATGAAGATTTTTCTTGCGAAACTTTTGTTAAAGAAAATTTTTTTATCGCCGATCCTTTTTGCGATACTAAACTTTTGTTCGATCTACCAGGTTATGTAATGCATCAACTTGCTTCTTTGGGCATCAAAAACATCTCCGACACCAAAATCAATACCTACAGCAACCCGCATCTTTATTGCAGTTATCGCCGTTGCACCCATCTACACATTCAAGATTGCGGTAGAAACATTAGTTTTATTGTTAATCATTAGTTAACTAGACGATATCAAAGGGCGGGGTAGTGTCGGCAACCAGCACTCGGATATTCCCCTTCTACAAAAGGGGAATTTTGCCCCAGTGCCGAGGAAAATAAAATTTTAACACAACAAAAAAAACCTATGAAAAATATTAAAAACAACAGTGGTTATAAAGGTCATAAAACCTTACCAATCAACATAAAATTAAAAGAAAAAGCAAAAGAATTAAGAAAATCTGGCAATTTGTCAGAAGTTTTGTTTTGGCAACAGGTAAAAGAGCAGAAATTTCTTGGTTTAGATTTTGATAGTCAAAAAATTATCGGCAATTATATTGTTGATTTTTTTGTGAAATCTTTGGGATTAATTATTGAAATAGATGGTTGTTCTCACGATTTTAAGGTTTCTTACGACGAGCAACGAGAAAAATATTTAAAATCACTTGGTTTGATAATTTTTAAAATTTTAGATATAGAAATTAAAACAAACTTAAATAATATAATGGATGGTTTAGAATATTTTATCAAAACAAACTGGAAAGAAATTAAATCTAAGTAGTGTCGGTAGCAGTTCTCGGATATTCCCCGCACTAACGAAGGGTTGGCGGGCGAAGCCCGACTGGGTAGTGTCGGCAATCAGCACTCGAAAGATGTGCGACTCGAAAAAACATCCGCGATCGGCTCCCAACACTACCCCGTCTTTTTGCACAAGCTATCGCTTATGCAAAAATCCACCCCTTCCACAGGAAGGGGAATTCTGATCGAGTGCTGGGGCAAATTCCCCTTCTAAAAAAGGGGAATTCTGATCGAGTGCTAGAGAAAAAATTTTTTTTCTTTATAAAAACAAAAATAGTTGTTGCAATTTATTTTTGCTTGGCTTAAATTGAGTACCAATTGTTTTTTATTATTCAATTAATTTATATTTTTATGTCTATTATCTATAAAAAAAATCATCTAGCTTTTTTACTGGCAATTGCCATGTTTTTGCTAGTTATCTTTGGCCCAAAATTTGCCTTGGCAGAGGTTCAGATTAAGCCTGATGCTCTAAAACACAGCCCAATAACTCGTGGTTTGTGTAATGTGTTTGAAATGGCTAATGGCAATATTGGCAAAGCAATAGCTATTTTTGCTATTGTGGCAGTTGGTTTTGGCTTTTTTACAGGCAAATTTTCTATCGCTTTGGTGATTGGCATCACTTTGGGTATCGGTATTTTGTTTGGTGCCCCAAAAATCATCGGTGCATTAATTGGTGACGAGGGTGTTGATTGTGGTACTATAACTAGTGGAGACACAGCTAAATGTCCTGTTCCTGTTGGAGGTAATCTTGCTATTGCTGGTGCTACTGCTAACCAAAATACTAAAGATAATTCTTTAACTTTAGTATCATCTGATGGTCAAGATGTGCTCTTTATTGGTTGTAGAACAGATGGTTCTGCAACAAAACTTTTTGTAGAGTCTAAGGTTCCTTCTGTTGGTGCAAGATCTACCTCCCTTAGTACTGTATTAGGAAGTGATACTTCAACTGGTGCATCCTTTACAACAAACTGGGGTCAACTTAGTTTTCCTGCATTAAATGCTAAACTTGATATTGCAGATGTAACTAGTGCAAGTGGCATTTCATTTACTAGTACTGGGGGGTATGTATGTCCTGCTATACCAAGTGTAATTTCTGCAACTTGGAGTACTACTACTTGTCCTGTTAATCAACGCATTGCAACTGCTTTTACTAATGTTGCTAACTATGCTTGTATAGCATCTAATGCTAATTTTGCTATTGATGTAGCACTAGCAGGTACTAGTGCTGCAGTGTCAACACATGCACACGCTGCTGGTGGCACGGTTTCTCTTTCAGTATCTCAACCAGGTTTACCAGGTGATGTTAGAAAAATAGACCTACCAACATCAGGCTCATTAAACTTAACATGTGGCACTGGTTCTGTTTGGACATTAAGTAAATCAGGTAATAATGTTCTAGCTGCTGGAGCACCACTTGCATTCTAATAATATATTTATCTTATTTAATTTTGATTTTATGGGGGGGCTTTTTGCCCCCCTTTTTTTTTGCCAAAACTCGATGCACAATTCCCCTTTTGTAGAAGGGGTGGATTTTTTTTGCCTTGGCAAAAAAAAGACCAAGGTAGTGTTGGGAGCCGATCGCCGATGTTTTTTCGAAAGAAGATCCTACCGTGTGTTGCCGACACTACCCCGGCACTTCCTGCCACCCATTCTGCAGAAGGGGAATTCTGACCGAGATCTGCTACCGACAATACCCCGTCGACCTTCGGTCGCCACCCCTTCGTTAGTGCGGGGAATATCTGAGAACAACTTTTTGTGAGAGAAATATAAAAGCACTCGATATAAATTCCCCTTTTTTAGAAGGGGAATATCCAAGTTCTGGTTGCAAACACTGCCTCAAAGAATTTAGCTATGTTGTTTCATAAAAATTGGCGATTTCGTTGGCAAATTGCTGTTGCAGTAGGCGGTTGTTTAGTTTATAAGATGGGGTGATTTGCCCTTTTTCAATTGAAAGTGGCTCGGCGATGATGCAAAACTTTTTGATTTGTTGCCAGCTATCGAGTTGTTGATTGACAATGTCAATTTGTTGTTCTACCCAGTTGTTTAGCTCTGGCCAATTGTCTAATTTTGATGATTGCCAAAAATTTTCTCCGACATAACCTAGTTGTTTGTGTAATTGCGGTAGACTTTCGGGCTCAAAAAATAACAGCACCGCCACAAATGGCTTGCCTTCGGCAATAATTACACTACCTAACAAGCCGGTTATTTGTTGTTGTAGCATTTGTTGTAAATGGTTGGCAACCACATATTTGCCGTTACTGGTTTTGAGTAATTCTTTTTTTCGACCAATAATTTTTACAAAACCATCGTTAATTTCGGCCAAATCTCCGGTATAAAGCCAGTCATCGTTTAGTGTTTGCTTGGTTTCTGCCTCTTGGCAAAAATAACCCAGCATAATGTTTTTGCCATAGGCAAGCAACTCACCATCGGGGGCAATTTGTAAACTAACCGAAGGAAAGTTGGCACCAACAGTGCCTAGCTTGTAGTTGGCAGGGCAGTTGGTTGCCAAAACTGGCGAACTTTCGGTGAGCCCGTAGCCACAAAAAACCGCAAGACCAATGCTGTGTAAAAATTTTTCAATTTCGCTTGGCAAAGAGGCTCCGCCACAAATGATGGTTTGCACTTGACCGCCAAAAAGTGCTCTGAGTTTTTTATATAACAACAAATCAAGCAGAGAATTTAGCAAGCTTGCTTTGTTGCTTGGATGAAAATTTTTTGCTCTGTTAAAAGCGAGTTTCAGCAAGATTTTGCTAAGCAAGTTGCCTGTTTGAGATTGTTGCTTGATTTTGTTAAAAACTTTTTCAAGCAATCTAGGGACGGTGGTAAATAAATTGGGTTGCACTTTTTTTAGATATTGAGGTATTTTGGCAATATCATCAACAAAATAAATGCTGATTCCTTGGGTGAGATAAAAAAGCATCACCATTCTTTCAAAAATATGTGCTAAAGGTAAATAAGAAAGAGCTTTTTGTTGGGGAGAAAGCGGAAAAAACACCGAACAATCGATGATTTGGCTAATTAAATTGCCATGGCTTAACATGACTCCTTTGGGTTTGTTGGTGGTGCCAGAGGTGAAAACTATGGTGGCAAGGTTGTCGCTTGGGCTTTTGTGTAGTTGCTGATAACCTTGGTTTTTGGTTTTGCCTAGTTGGCTTAACTCGCTAAAACTAAGGCAACCTTGACAAGCAAATCCAACGGTGATGATGGTGTATTGTTGGCAATATTGTTGGGCAAAATCGGGCTTGTCGGTGATGATAACTTTGGTTTGGGTGAGTTCTAGTTGATATTGAAGGTTTGGTTGGCTGATGTTGTGAAAAATCGGCACACTCACAAGACTTGCCGAAACAATTGCCAAATCGCAAACCAACCATTGCCAGCCTTGATAGCAATAAATGGCAACCATATTATTTTGCTGTGTGGATGGCAGTTGTTTAAGCCCCCAAGCAATATTGTTGACTTCTTGACAAAACTCTTGACTCGACACAACCTTGCCACTACCTAGGCAGTTTAACAATGTTTTGTTGTTAAAATGTTCTTGATGATAGGTTATGATATCATTTAAGCAGGTAAAATCTTGTAAATTCATAGTTTTTTTTGTTTAAATTCGATATAAATTCCCCTTTTTTAGAAGGGGAATTTGCCCCAGAACTCGATCTAATCACCCTCCCCCAAGAAATTTATTTTACGGGAGGGTCGAAGGCGAAGCCTTCGGGGAGGGGTAGAAAACCACATAACAAACTTAAATTCTAGTTTTGTTGATAATATTACTGCCCCCTCCCAGAGCTACTTCGTAGCTCTTGCCCTCCCTCGAGGGGAGGGCGATAAGACCGAGTTCTGATACCGGACACTACCCCGTCGACCTTCGGTCGCCACCCCTTTTGCAAGAAGTATAATTTACTCGATATTAACCACCAAAGGCACTTTTAAGTTAAAGGTGGTTTGCATTGTTTCAACAAGAAGAATCTTGATTTTCTCTAACTCTTCTTTGGCAACTTCAAGCACCAGCTCATCGTGTATTTGCAACACGATTTTGCTTGTCATTTTATGTTGAATGATTTTTTCTTGCATTAAAATTGTGGCTTTTTTAATAATATCGGCCGCACTGCCTTGAATTGGAGCATTAATCGCTTGTCGTTTTGCCTGATTTTGCTTGATTTTATCGGGGCTGTTGATGTCAGAAATAAAGCATTTTCTGCCCGAAATGGTTTTGACAAAGCCATTTTTGCTAGCATCGGCAACAGTGTTGGCAATATATTGCTCAATACCTTGATAGGTTTGAAAATAGCTGGCAATATATTGGCTCGCTTCGTGCCTGCCAATGTTTAGCTGTTTTGCCAGCCCAAAAGAACTGATGCCATAAATAATGCCAAAGTTAATGGCTTTTGCCTTGTTTCGTTGTTCTTCACTTACTTGCGATGGTGGAAGATGAAAAATCTGACTGGCGGTTACCCGATGAATGTCGAGGTTTTGCTTGAAAGCATCAATTAGGCTGTCAATGTTGGCAAGGTGAGCTAAAACTCGCAACTCAATTTGTGAATAATCGGCGGTAAGCAAAATGCAGTCTTGTTTGGCAATAAAGCAGTTGTAGATTTTTTTGCCCTCTGCGGTTTTATTGGGAATATTTTGCAAGTTAGGATTGCTAGAAGCTAGCCTGCCTGTGAGGGTGTTGGTGCTGCAAAAAGTGCTGTGAATTCGCCTTGTTTGTGGATTGACAAGGGTTGGCAACACATCGGTGTAGGTGTTTTTTAGTTTGCTGATTTTGCGAAATTCTAACACATATTTGGCAATTGAGTGGTCTATTTCTTCTAGCACTTCGGCAGAAGTAGAATTATTGTGTTTGAGATGTTCGCCTAGCTTTAGTTTGTGATATAAAATTTCTGCCAATTGTTGCGGAGAAGCGATGTTGAATTCGCTTTGAGCTAGATCATAAATTTTTAGCGATAAATCGGCGATTTGTTTTTTAAACTCTGCCGAAAGCTGGTGTAAAGCGAGGTGGTCGATTTTGATGCCGTTATTTTCGATTGAAGCAAGCACCGAAAGCAGGGGAAGTTCGTAGTTAAAATAGGTGTTGTTGAGTTGGTTTGCCATAATTTGCGGTTGCAACACAGCATAAAGTTGGCAAATCGCCACCATAGTTGTTTTGATAAATTCTTGACCGCTGTTTTGGGTGGTTAAGATTTTAAAATCGATGCCGTTGATGTTGTTGGTGAGATAGGTTTCGGCTAGAGCTGGAAATAGTTTTTCTTGGTTGCTTGGGTTAATTTTGTGTAAAGCAGGGTTGAGCAGGTGATAAATCAGCGAAATGTCATCAAAAACAAGTGGGCAGGTGAAGTTTTTTTGCCAAAAATGTAAAAATTCTTTGCTGGTAAAAAAAACTTTTCTAATACTTTTGGTGTTTAATAATTCGTGTAGTTGTTGGTTTTGCAATATGTCGCTTAAATTGTAGCTAAAAATAGTTAAAACATTGGGATGATTTAAATTATTAACATTAAAAGGCAACAAAAACAACTGCTCGTGTTGTTGATATAGGGCAAGCAAGCTGTGTTTGTGGGCTAGGTCAAGCAAATTTTCGTGGTTAGAAGCAAAATTTAGCTCGATATCTTGGCTATTTTTTTGAGTGTAAGAAAACTGCTGTTGCACTTGTTTAATTAAAGAGCGAAAGTTGTGTTGAGTGAGAAAATCTAGCAACTTGCTGGCATCAATTTTTTGTAAAGCAAAATCGTTGAGGCAATAATCGATTTCTACTTGACTATCTAGGCTGGCGAGTTGTTTTGAAAGTACTGCCTGTTCTTTGCCTGCACACACCAGCTGTTGTTTACGAAGAGACGAGATTTGCGAAGTGTTTTGGAGCATATTTTCGAGGCTACCAAATTGTGTTAAAAGCTCTATGGCGGTTTTGGGGCCAATGCCCTTGATGCCTGGAATGTTATCGGCAGTATCGCCTGTGATGGCTAAAATATCGAGCACCATATGCGGTTTTAAACCGAATTTTTCTTCGACTTCGGCAATGCCAATTAGTTTGTTTTTCATAGCATCATACATCTGCACTTTTTCGTTCACCAACTGCATTAAATCTTTGTCAGAAGAAATAATCAGCACTTCATAATCTTCTTGGCAGGCTTGCTTGCTTAAAGTGGCAATAATATCGTCGGCTTCGTAGCCCTTTTTTTCGATACTTACCAAGCTTAAAGCCTCAACCGCTTGGCGAATTAACGGGAACTGCGGAATTAAATCGGCAGGGCAGGGCGGGCGATTAGCTTTGTATTTCTCAAACAATTGATGGCGAAAGTTTTTGCCCCCAGCATCAAAAACCACCGCAACATGGCTCACTTCAAGGGCGGAAAGCAGTTTGATGAGCATATTGACAAAGCCATAAACGGCACCAACAGGCACATTTTGTAAATTCAGTAAACCCGGCAACGAGTGATAAGCTCGAAACACAAAAGAATAACCATCAACCAAAGCAATTTTTTTCATAATATTTTATTTTTGTTAAGTGTCGTAATCTCTTTTTTAGAAGATGATCTGTTATTGAGTGCTAAAATTTAAAAAATAGCACTAAATGCATTCGGCTATTTTTTCTAAAATATGGGCTGTATTGTTAATTTTACCTTCATAAATTAGTTGAAAAATTTTATTTTTGGCAATAAACATATTGTTTCTTTTTAAAATCGGATCTCTACCTATTGTGAGTAAATTAAAATTATAGAAATTATCTTTTTTTAAAGAAAAAGAACCAAAGATATCGTTATAAATATCGACATCTGTCTTGCATTTTATATAAGTGCTGCTTTTTTTATAAAAAATTTCAAAACTACCATAAATTTTGAACAAAGATATTTCTTTATTTTCAGCCTCTTTGTTATTTATCAATTTTAATTCAAAGATATCATTATAATTTTCATAATTCTCTATTTTTAAAATATCTTTGCGGGTGCCATTTTTACCGTAAAAACTACTTTTTTTCTTTAAATTAAATAATTTCGTTTCATACATTTTCATTCCTTTATCAAAATGATAACCATACTTTTCTAGGTCTTTTGCAGATAAAATAAACTCTATTTTACACTCAGCATTTAAATCGGCAAATTGTTGAAATATTTGACTTTTTTTAATATCTTCTATGTTTTTTAAAAACATGCCAGATAGATCTGTGGTTTTATAGTTATTATTTTTAATTTCAGAATTTATTGAGGCATATATTAAAAATATATCTCTATCGCTTGCACTTCTTTTTATTGTGTTGAATTGCTCTTCGGTAAGACCTATCCATCTATCGTTTTCTGAAGTATTTTTTATTTCAATAAATAGATTCGGTTTTCGAGTAATATTGTTTTCGAATATAGCCACAATATCTGGTTCGTTTTGCACTTCATTGTTGCTTTTAATATCAAAATCTAAAATGTAATTTTTATTGCTATTTATAATTGTAAGAATTTTTTCTACTCCTATTTCTGTTAACTTTCCTAATGTAAAAGAATCTAAAATAGCACCTAAACCTCTGGGTTCGGCAGTTGTTCTGCCAGTAGTGTTTTTATTTGGATCAAGATAGAAATCGGTTGCAAATTTAAAGACCCTTTTAAAATCTTCGAAAAAAAGTTTATAGGCACTTTGATTATTCATATAACATCGCTAGTTTGATTTGTTCGGCAATTCTCTTGATTAGTGGCACAGCAACAGAATTGCCAAATTGTTTATAAAGTGCCGAGTCGGGCAGATTTTCTGGTAGTTTGTAATCAAAAGGAAAGCCCTGAAAATTGGCACATTCTCTTGGGGTGAGTTTTCTTATGCCATAATCATCGGCAATTATTGGCACATTGTGCCCGCCCATTCCCATATTGGCGGTAAGAGTTGGGCAAACTGCATTTTTATTTTGCCGAACATATTGTCTTCGCCATTGGTAAAGAGAATTTTTGCAGATCACTTCGTTTTTGATTTTTGCAAATAAAGGTTTATTGTTGTAATAATATTTTTCGTCAACTTGTTGTTGCAAGCAATTGGCAATAGTGTTGGTGAGTGGTATTTTGGTTGGAAAAGAAAAATTTTGAAAAGAGTTTTTATTTTTAAAGCCCACAATATAGATTCTTTCTCGATTTTGCGGTAAGTTAGCATATTCCATGGCATTCAACACTTTATCGCAAATAAAATAGCCAAGATTTTGCAGGGCTTGATAAATGGTTTTAATGGTTTTGCCTTGGTTATGGTTTTTTAGATTTTTCACATTTTCTAAAAAAATCACAGCTGGTTTTTTGTGCTGTAAAATTCTGATAATTTCAAAAAAAACATTGCCTCGAGCATCATCAAAACCATGGCGATAACCTGCAATCGAAAAGGGCTGACAAGGAAAACCACCCACCAAAACATTGGCATCAGGAATTTGATTTGAGTCAATGCAGGCAAGATCTGCCAAATGCAAATTTTGCTTTTTGCAAGAAAAATTATGATTAAAAGTTATTTGACAGTTTTTATCGAAATCATTAGAAAAAACACAGCTAAAACCAGCTTGCTCAAAGCCAATTTTTATGCCCCCGATTCCTGCAAATAAATCGATAAAATTAGCTTGTAAAGGCTTGCTAAAATTGATTTTGTCGTTAGGGTTGGCAAATAAATTTTCTTGCATATTTTTTGGTTTTTTGATGATGAAAAACTGGTGTTTTGAAATTTTACAGCAGGCAACAAAAAAAGCTAGCAAAAAATTATTAATATATTTTTTTGAGTAATTTCCATAAAACCGAGAGTTTTCGATATAGTTCTTGATGTTGTAGCAAAAAATCATAGACTAAAATATTTAAGTCTGCCCAATAAAAAAGTGAAATAAAAGTTGCAAAAACACTGCATAAAATCAGTAAGTTTCCTAAGTGAGTGGTGGCAGAAACGATAATGTTTTCGTCGCTACTTTTGATGTTATTGAGTTTTTTCATACTTTTTGCCACACCGTAATAGCTATTGTCAAAAATGGTGCTGGTTTTTGGCAAAAAAGACAAGGCCAAAACCATATTGTTGCCACCAAAAGCTAAACTCGACTGTTTATAACAACGATTTTCGCTAAATTTTAAACAAAAATGTTGTAAAAACATATAAACAAACAACACAGTTTGCTCAAAAAACAAGCTTAATTTTAGTAAAAAATTATGACAAAAAAATGCGATATTAATCACTTTTGTTGATTTGCCACAAGCAAAATAAAGAATTTTTGCCACAATCATCAGTAAAAAGCGATAAATTTTGGTAATTTTTTTGATAAAACTTTTGTTGGCATAAACCAGCATTAGCACAAAAAAATCGCGATTAGCTAAAAAGCTGGTTTCTTTGGCAAGTAGACTTCGTAAAGTGCTTAAAAACATTTTGGCATCGTGACAAGATAAAATATAGTTATCAATCAGGCCTTTATTGATGATGATGGTTTTTTGTGTTAGGCTGGCAAAACTATGAATGCTCGCCACCTTAGAATTGCTAATAAAAAGTTGTAAATTTGGTTGGTTAAATTTTTCTTTAGTTTGTTGCAAAATGGTGGTAAAAAAATCGTAATCTTTGATTTTTTTATAGTTTTGGCATTTTTTTAATACTTTTTTTAGGCTCAAGCCAAAAAAATAATCGCAAGCAAAATATAAATTTAACAACGAAAAAAATACCAATAAAAAAATTGGCAAAATTGTTTTAATTGCTTGTAAAAAATTGGCAAAACCGCCAACCAGCAAGGCTCCTAGACACAAAAAAGGGCAAGTAAAAACCAGCAAATTAAGGCTAGTAAAAACTAGAAGAATAAAAAAAGAAAAAGGCTTGGCAAACATTTTAAAAAAATAATTTGAAATATTAGAGATGATATTGTAAATTCTTAAAATAAGTTTTTCAATTTTATTTTTTCATTCAATGCTAAATAATCAAAATAATCACACCAACATCAAAATCGGCAATTTTTCTATGGGCAACAATTTGCCTTTTGTGTTAATTGCGGGGCCGTGCCAAACAGAAAGCCTAGATCATTCGTTGTTGATGGCCACCAGCATTGCCGATATTTGTAAAAGTTTAGGTATTAATTTTATTTATAAATCTTCTTTTGATAAAGCGAATCGCTCTAGCATTAACGGCAAGAGGGGTTTGGGGCTAGAAAAAACCTTGTCGATTTTTGCCAAAATAAAAGAAAAAATTAACTGCCCAATTTTAACCGACATTCACAACGAAGAGCAATGCAAATTTTTGGCAAACCGCCCAGAAGTTGATGTTTTGCAAATCCCTGCTTTTTTGTGTCGACAAACCGATTTGTTGGCCGCGGCCGCTCAAACTGGTAAAATTATCAATGTAAAAAAAGGGCAGTTTTTGGCCCCGCAAGATACTTACAACATTGTTGAAAAATTTTTGCATTTTAATCACACCAAGCTAATTCTTACCGAAAGGGGGGCGAGTTTTGGTTATAACAATTTGGTTGCCGATTTTCGTAGCCTGCCAATTATGGCAAAAACTGGTTGCCCTGTGGTTTTTGATGCCACTCACTCGGTGCAACAACCAGGCGGGCTTGGCAATGCTAGTGGCGGGCAACGAGAGTTTGTCGAAGTGTTGGCAAAAGCGGCGGTGGCTGTTGGGGTGGCGGGTTTGTTTATAGAAACACATCAAGATCCCGATAATGCACCTTCTGACGGCCCTTGTATGTTAAAACTTAATAATTTGTTTGCTTTGTTAGAAAAATTACAGAAAATTGATAATATTGTCAAAAATAATTCTTGATTCTTATGTCAAAAAAAATTTTAGTCATCGACGATGACACCCGTCTACGAACCTTGCTTGGCAAGTTTTTAAGCGAAAATAATTTTGTGGTGCACTTGGCAAAAGATACCCAAGAAGCCAAACTTATTTTAGCCAGCGAAAGCTTTGATTTGCTGATTGTTGATGTGATGTTGCCCCAACAAACTGGCTTTGAATTTACTTGTGAAATCAGAAAAACTCTGCAAACTCCAATCATCATTTTAACCGCAAGGCAAGACCAAGAAGATCGTATAACCGGGCTAGAAGCGGGGGCGGACGACTATTTGCCAAAACCATTTGAACCAAAAGAATTGTTGTTAAGAATCAACAATATTTTTAAACGATTTTTTTCTACAAAACCAATACAAGATCAGCAAAATATCGTGCAGTTTGGCGAATTTAGCTTTGATTTACAGCAACTAAGGCTCAAAAAACAAGATCAGTTTTTGCATCTCACCGAAATTGAAGCAAAAACTTTAAAAATTTTTAGCGAAAATATAGGTAAACCAATTGGCAGAGAGGCTATTTCGCAACAGCTTGGCATCGATCAAAAAAGTATCGATGTTAACATTACTAGGCTGAGAAAAAAAATCGAACAACAGCCAAAAAAACCATACCATCTGCAAACCGTGCGAAATTTTGGTTATATTCTTTACACATGAGTAAAAATTTATATCTTAATCCTCAAAAACAAGAACAAGACAAGCCAGAAATCAGCATTAGGCCTTGTTATTTAAAAGATTTTTTGGGGCAAGAAAAATTAAAAGAAAATCTCTCAATTTTTTTGCAATCGGCAAAAAATCGTCAAGATGTTTTGGATCACACCTTGTTTTATGGGCCACCTGGTTTAGGCAAAACAACTCTTGCTCAAATTGTTGCCACCGAAATGGGGGTTGGTTTTAAAAGCACTTCGGGGCCAGTTTTGGCAAAATGCGGCGATTTGGCGGCGATTTTAACTAATTTGCAATTTGCCGATGTGCTTTTTATCGACGAAATTCATAGGCTAAACAAGGTGGTTGAAGAGGTTTTATATTCTGCTATGGAAGATTTTAAGCTCGACATTATGATTGGCGAAGGCCCATCGGCTCGGGCTATCAAAATTGATTTGCCAAAATTCACTTTAGTGGGGGCAACTACCCGAATTGGGGCAATCGCCAAACCGCTCAAAGATCGCTTCGGCATACCGCTGAGAATAAATTTTTATAGTTCAGAAGAATTAAAAGAAATTGTGCTAAAAGATGCCGATTTACTTAATATTAGGCTCAATGCCGATGCAGGTTTTGAAATTGCAAAACGATCTCGGGGCACACCGCGAATTGCCATTCGCTTACTAAAAAGAGTGCGAGATTTTGCTAGCCATCAACAGCAAGAAACTATAGATTTAAAAACCGCTCAATATGCTTTGCATCGCCTCGAAATCGATGCTTATGGTCTTGATGCTTCAGACAAAAGATATCTTAATTTTATTGCCAAAAATTATGCAGGCGGGCCAGTTGGGCTTGAAACCATCGCCTCTGCATTAAGTGAAGAAAAAGACAGTGTTGAAGACAGTATTGAGCCATATTTGATTCAGCAAGGTTTTATCGAAAAAACTCCGAGGGGCAGGCTTTTAACCAAGCGGGCTTGGCAAATTTTAGAATAAAAATTGTCAAAAAAATTAAAAAAAATTATTGCAAGTTTAAATGAGGTGTTTAGAATTTTAGCTTGCATTGAGGTGTAAAATTTATGGCTGGGTAGCAAAGTGGTAATGCAGGAGCCTGCAAAGCTTCTATACGCCGGTTCGATTCCGGCTCCGGCCTCCATTTTTTGCCACAAACTATCATAAATACTGGTTTGTGTTTAGCTTACGATTATTAAAAATTAGCAAACCAGCTGAGTTTTATGGCTAATGGTGAGCCTGGTTGCAAATTGTTGTTGTTGTGAGCTGTGAGTGTGTAGTTTTTGTTGAGAGCATTTTCAACATTTAATTGCAATTTTTGCTTGTCGTTTAATTGATAGTAGCCCGCCAAATCAAGTCTAGTAAAACCTTTTAATTTCAAAGTGTTGTCGGCTCCTGCAAATTGCGAGCTTTGTTTAATCAAACCCATTCCTGCACTAAATTTTTGAGTGAACTGATATTTGTTCCACATAGACCACATTTGTTGTGGCACCAAAGCAACCACGGCACCTTTTTTGGCGGTAGAAGTGCTTGCAACAATTTTGGCTTGTTGCCAAGTGTTTGCAACAATGGTTTGCCAATTTTTGCTGAGTTGACCGTTTAAAGAAAGTTCTAAGCCTTTGGTGTTGGTTTGCCCTGTGGCAATCATCAGCCCAGCATTGTTTGGGTCGTTTGCCCTAGTGTTTTGGCGATCGAGTTGATAAATTGCCGAAGTAAAATTTAGGTTTGGCTTGATGTCAAATTTTGCTCCAAGTTCGTAGTTTTGTAATTTTTCGGGTTTGAGCATTTTTGCCACCGAATCAAGGTTAGAAAATTGATCGCCCGCACTTGGTAGGTAGCTAGTAGAATAGCTGGTGTAAACAGAAAGTTCTTCTTGTGGTTTAAAGACTATGCCAAATCTTGGTGAAATTAAGTTGTCGATTCTGCTAAATTGTTTATAGCCAATTTGATTGTTAGTTTTGCTAGAAAATTTATCAAAACGAATACCTGCCAACACTTGCCAATATTGATTTAGATCAATTTTATTTTGGGCATAAACCCCAATTACTTGAGTGTTTGATTGACTGTCGATATCAGAAGAGCTAAAACGATAATTAACAGCGGTGTTGCTAAGTGGATTGTTTATGTTGATTGATTGAGTGCTGTTGGTATTGTTGAAAAAGCCAGTTTTTCTTACGATGTCGGTGTTTTGCTTGGTGAGTTCTAGACCTAATAAAGCGGTGTTTAGTAGGTTAAAAGTTTTAAATTTATAAATGGTATCGGTTTGATTGGTGATGGTGGTGCGGTTTTGCTTGTTGTTGTAAGCAGATAAATTAAAATTTCCTAAATTATTTAGCTCACTTGATGCATAAACATTTTGATAAAATTTGTTGCCATAACTAAATTTGGTATTATTTTTTATTTGCAGATTTTTGCTAGCAGAATAATTAACCAAAGCAGAAAAGCTGTTAATTTCGGCATCGGAGCTGTTTTGATTTGGGTTTCCAACAAATAGTGTTGGACTTACTTTTAATGCTTTGTTGTTTTGCGAAGGTAGCCCTCTGTCGTTAAAGCGGTTGTCATAAAAATATTCGTAGCCCAGCCTGATTTCGGTTTTTTTGTTGGGTTGAAAAGTAAAAGTAGGATTAATGCCGTAGCGGTTGAGGTAGCCATAATCACGAAAAGTGTTGGATTTTTCATAAACCGAATTGAGTCGAAAAGCAGATTTTTCGTTGATTTTATCTGCCAAATCAACACTGATTCTTCTCTGCTCAAAAGAGCCAAGAGTGCTAATTAGCTCTCGTTTTTGTTTGCCATCTGCATATTTGCTTACTCGGTTAATAACTCCGCCACTACCGCCTCTGCCAAAAGCAAGAGCATTGGGACCTTTTAAAAACTCGATGTTTTCGATGTTGTAGACATCGCGAAAATATTGCAGATCGTCTCTGGTTTGATCGACAAAAAAGTCGGCCGAGGTGTTGTTGCCACGAATATTTACTTGGTCTCTGTTGCTTTCGCCTTGCAAAACAACTATTCCTGGCACATATTGGGCGGCCGAAGTTAGGTTGGTGATGTTTTGATCGGCAATTTGCGAAGCAGAAACTACCGAAATTGCTTGCGGAGTGTTGAGTAGAGGCAAATTAATTTTGGTTGCCGAATTGTTGTTACTGATTCTATAGCCAATATCGGGGCTATCGCTTTGAGCTAGCACATTTACTGTGGGTAGTTTTTGTGGATTATTTGTTGTGCTAGCGAAACTTTGACAAGAAACAAAAAAAACCATTGCCATTAAAGAGGCGATTTGCTTGATGTTTAGCATATTTTTTGATATAAAAATTAAAAATGAAAGTTATTATCATTATCAATTTTAAAAATAAAAAATAGCGATGTCAATTATTTTTTTTGCAAGCAGTTCTCGGTCAGAATTCCCCTTATTTTAGAAGGGTTGCATGCGATAGAGGGCGGGGTATTGTTTGTAAGCCACACCGCGCGGGGGCCTCCCAGGATTACCTTGAAATATCATAGGTGGTTGGCTCCCAACGCTACCCCGTCGGGCTTCGCCCGCCACCCCTTCTACAAGAAGAGTGGAATTTGCCCCTATCGCTTATTATTATTTTAGTGAAAATTTTTGTAGTTTTTGTAACACAAGTTGGGCTTTTTTGCTGTCAATGCTGTCGATGGCAATTTGCTTGGCTTGATATAAATCGAGCTGTGGCTGAATTACCTGTAAAGCATAGATAGTGTTGAGTAAAACAATGTCGCGATAGGCAGAATGGTTGCCCGCTAACAAATTTAGCAAAGCAGTGGTGTTGTAGGCGGGATCGTTGCCTTGTATTTGCAAAAGATCGACCAAAGGAAAACCTAAATCTTGCGGATTAATGGTTTGGCAAGGTAAAATTTTGGCTTGACGATATTGCCATAAAAAAGAAGGGCAAGTGTTACTGATTTCGTCCATACCGTTTTGGGCAGAAACTATGCTTACCGCCTTGTGTTGTTGATTTTTAGAGATTACTTGCAACATTTTATTGGCAATGTTGTGTTTTGAAACTCCGATTAATTGATATTGAACTTGCAGGGGGTTTAGCAATGGGCCAAGAAAATTAAAAATGGTGGGAATGGCAATTTCTCTACGCACTTCGGCTATTTTTGCTACAATAGGATGAAAATATGGGGCATAAATGAAACATAAATTGCTTTCAAAAAGCATTTCTTCTATGGTTTGTGCATTTTGGGCAAATGGCAAATTGAGTTGCGAAAAAATATTTGCCGAACCGCTTTGAGAAGAGAGGGCTTTATTGCCATGTTTGGCAACTTTAATGCCCGCCCCGGCCAACACAAAAGAAACTGCGGTAGAAATGTTGAGAGTATTGAGTTTATCGCCACCTGTGCCACAAATATCGATAAGTTGACTAGTGAGTTCTTGGTTAATTTTTGGTTTGATGGCTTGTTTTTGCAAAGAAAAAACAGCTCCAAATAGAGCATTTTCTGGCAGATCGGCTTGGTTGAGATTTAGTAAAAAATCAATAGTTGCCGATTTTGGATATTTATCATCAAAAATATTGTCAAAAATCTCAATAAATTGAGACTCGGTCAAATTTGCTAAATTAGGAATCATTTTTTTGCTAAAGAGACAAAATTTTTAATAATTTGTAAGCCATTTTCGGTGGCGATAGATTCGGGGTGAAACTGCACCCCGTAGATTTTTTTTTCATCATCGGCAATTGCCATAATGATATCTTCGGCGGTGTGAGCAATGATTTTTAAATTGCTTGGGCAAGATGCCGATTCGATAATTAAAGAATGATAGCGAGTGGCAGAAAAAGGGTAGGGCATATTAGCAAAAAGAGGGTGCTGATTGTGATATATGTTGCTTACCTTGCCGTGCATTGGATGATGCTTGATGATTTTTCCTCCAAATGCTTGCCCGATGCTTTGATGACCAAGGCAAACCCCAAAAATTGGTATTTTTCCTGCAAAATTTTTGATAACATCAAGGCAAACCCCAGCTTCGTTGGGAGTGCACGGGCCTGGCGACAAGATGATGGCTGAAGGGTTTAATTTGTTGATTTCGGCAATAGTTATTTTATCGTTTCGTACTACCTCGACTTTTTTGATGCCCGACTGCACAAAATAATGGTAAAGATTGTAGGTAAAACTATCGTAATTATCTATCAATAAAAACATATTAGCTTAAATTAGAGTTTTGCTCGATTGCCAAGGCAATATTAAAAGCGGTTTGCTCATCAAAATGAGGAGCGATAATTTGCAAGCCCAAAGGCAGATTATTGTCGTCGAAACCAGCTGGCACCGATATGGCGGGCAAGCCTGCTAAATTGGCAGGAACGGTAAAAATATCGTTGAGATAAATTTGGATGGGATCAAAGTTTGCCATATCGCTAAAACTGAAAGCAGAATTAGGAGTTGACGGTGTTAAAATGGCATCTACTTTTTTGAAAGCCTCTAAAAAATCTTGCAAAATTAATCGGCGAACTTGTTGGGCTTTTTTGTAGTAGGCATCGTAATAGCCAGAAGAAAGGGCGAAAGTGCCAATAATGATTCGTTTTTTTACTTCATAACCAAAACCTTCGGCTCTAGAATGTTGGTAGAGTTCGTCAAGAGAAATGTTGGTTTTGCTGGTTCTATGACCATAGCGAACTCCATCAAACCTGGCTAAATTCGAAGAGCATTCTGCTGGAGCTAGCACATAATAAACGGCGGCTGCATAAGAGGTGTGAGGCAAAGAAATGTCAACAATTTCTGCCCCGTTATTTTTAAGTATTTCTATGCCTTTTTGCCATATTTTTTCGATTGCTTTTGGCATATTGTTGAGGCGATATTCTTTGGGAATGCCAATTTTTTTGCCAGTGAGATTGGCATTTAATAAAGCTTCAAAATTTGGTACAGCAATGTTGACCGAGGTAGAATCTTTGCTGTCGAAACCGGAAATTATTTTTTGCACCAAAGCGGTATCATAGACATTTTTAGCAAAAATACCAGCTTGATCAAGAGAGCTGGCAAAAGCCACCATACCATATCGAGAGCATCTGCCGTAGGTTGGTTTGATGCCAACAATGTTGGTAAAAGATGCAGGTTGTCGAATAGAGCCACCAGTGTCTGAGCCGGTTGATGCTAGGCAAAGATTGGCAGCCACCGCACAAGCAGAGCCACCAGAAGAACCGCCAGCAGTAAGTGGTTGATCTGGAGAGTTTTTGGAGCGATAAGGGTTGATGGTTTTACCAAAATAAGAAGTGGTGGTGGTTGAGCCCATGGCGAATTCGTCCATATTGGTTTTGCCTAAAAAAATAGCACCAGCATCGAGAAGTTTTTGAGTGACAGTTGATTCGTAGGGCGGAATAAAATTTTCTAACATTTTTGAACCGCAGGTGGTTTTGAGATTTTTTGTGCAAAATAAATCTTTGATGGCAACTGGAATGCCTTCTAGTGTTAGCGATTGTTGTTGAGCTATTTTTTCATCTGCCAATTTAGCTTTTTTGAGGCTGTTTTCAAAATCGGTGGTGATGTAGGCATTGAGATTGCTGTTGTTTTCAATGTTTTTGATGTAGGCAGAAACAATTTCGGTTGCTGAAAATTGTTTGCTTTTTAAACCAGCGATAGTTTGTTGTAAAGTGAGTTTGGTAATGTCGCTCATAATGATGTTATTTTTCAAAATTTTCGGTTAATAATTTTTCTGCTCTTTTTAACACCTTATCGGCGGTGTTTTTGGCAATTTTAATTTCGGCTAAAGTGATGGTTTTGGGCTTTCCTTCGGCAGAAATGATGCTGGTTTTATTAGCAGAAGCCTGCATTATTTCCGCCATTTTTTGTTCTAAATTGTCGATCATTTTTATTTCGGATGATTTTATGTCGGCATTGTTAGTAAAATCTTGACGAAGTTGAGTGATGATTGTTTTTCCATCTTGACATTGCGAGGGAGTTGAGGAAAGAAAAGATTCTTCTGCACATTGCCAAATTTTTTGATTAATTAAAGTGATGGCGATAAAAATTTTTTTTGCTTGTTTGAGAATTGGTTGTCTTTCTTGTGGAGTGGTTGCCCCAATTTTTTGCCAAAAAGAGTTGTATTCGTTGAGATCAATTGCTTTGTCGCTAACCATTATTTCGGCCAAAATTAACGAAGGTGGCACATTGACTTGTGCAAAAACCAAGTGAGGTAGCAGAAAAAATAATAAACTAAGAATAATTTTTTTCATAAACGATAAAGTTTTTCAATAATGCTGTTTAAATTTTCTTGCAAGCAATTAAAAGAAAATCTGTTATACAGCCTGTTTTTGCTATGCAAAACTACAGATTCTAGTAGATTTTCATTTTCTATTAAAGAAATAATATGTTGTGTAAATTGTAATGCAATTGGTTTATTAAAATCAACAAATAAAGCAGATTTTTGGTCAAAAATAGTATTTGCTCCGTCGGTGTTGGTGGTGATAACGGGTTTGGCATATTGAATCGCTTCTAACATTACTAAACCAAAGGTTTCGCGAATAGAAGTCATTAAAAAAATATCGATATGCGGAAAAAAATTGCTAGGTTGACACCAATCTAAAAAGAAAACTTGCTGTTCTAAGCCAAGTTTTTTAGCTAATTGTTGTAGGTTATTTTTTTCTTCTCCTTTGCCAGCAAGATGGAGAAAGAATTTTTTTTGTGGATAGTTTTTATTGAGTTCTTGCAAGGTTTCTAAGGTGATTGACAGGTTTTTTTTTGAACAAAATCTGGCCATCGCTCCAAGTATGATGGTGTTTTTTGTGGCTAAATGAGGATTTTGCCAAAAATAATTGTGATTATCTAAATCAAGAGCATTCGGCACGATAAAACTATTGTTTTGTGTGCGGTTAGCATCGATAGTTTTAAAAAATATTTGCTTATTTACCGAAAAAATAAAATCGGCAACTAAAGATCGTTTAATGTTGTAGCTATGATTAACTGCAATGAGGTATATTTTTTGATTTTTAATGCTGGCAATGGCTTTGTGGGCAATGGCAATGGCTTTGCTGTTGTGGGCGATGACAATTTTAACTTTTTCTTGCAGTAAAAATTTTTTTAATTTAGCGATGAAGAAAAAATCGTAATAACCAAACCTTTGTTTTGCTTGTTTCGTAGGTATATTTAAGGCAGAAAGTTGAGAAATATAAGGGGCATTATCTCTAACGAAAGCACAAACAGGATAATTGAGTTTTTGTAAGATTTTGATATAATCTAAAAAAACCTGCTCGGCGCCGCCATTTTGTGAAGTGAGAATAATGTTGGCAATGGTCATGTATTTGTTGCAAGATATTCTTGATAAAACTGCCAAGTTTTATCGCACATTAGTTGATTAGAAAAGTTTTGTTGAATATGAAGCCGACCTGCATTGCCGATTTTATCTATTTCTTCTTTGGGCATTTCAAGTAGTTGATCGATAATTGTGGCTAATTGCGAAACATTGTTGGGCTCAACTAAAAAGCCAGTTTTGTTGTTGATGACTGTTTCAAGTGAACCGCCGATATTGGTGGCAATAATTGGTTTCGCCGAAGCTTGTGCCTCAATGGCAACCCTGCCAAAAGCTTCTGGCCTAACACTTGGAGCAACCACAAAATGAGCTAGTTGATAGGCAACAGACATATCTTTGCAAATGCCTACTAAACAAACTTTGCCAGCAAGATTTTTTTCGATAATTTTATATTCTAGTTTGTCGCGAAATTTTTCGTGACCATGGGCAGAACCAACCACCACACAAAAAAAATCATTTTTAACTTGCAATAAAGCATCAAGCAAAAAATCGTGACCTTTCCAAGAGGTGATTCGTGCAGGCATAAGGATGATTTTTTTATCTTCGGGCAGATTCCATTTTGTAATCAGATCGATAATGCGATTTTTAGAAACTTTTTCTGGATTAAAATAGTTTAAATCTGCCCCGCGTTGAATAATGGTGATTTCGCTTGCTAAATTAGGGTTGTAATTTTCTAAAATATAATCTTTGATGCAATTGGAAACAGCGATGATTTTGTCTGCCTTTAGCATTATGCTGTTGTATTTTTTTTTCAGAGAAAATACTGGCCAACAGAGAAATTTTAAAGAATAAAAACCATGAACAGTTGAAACTAATTTGGTTTTGGTTTTTTTGCAAGCATAATAGGCACTCCACATTGGGGCTCTAGAGCGAACATGTACGATATCGACTTTATGTTCTTTGATAATATTGATAATTTTTTGGTAATTTTTAAATAAAACCCAAGGATTTTTGCTATTTAAATTGAATTTTAGATGTAAAATTTTTTCTTCTTGCAATTCGTAACATAAAACACCGCCAGCAGAAGCAACAATTGGGGTTGCCCCATTTTTTTTTAGGTGCCTTGCTATGTCGATAACTCCTCTTTCGACCCCGCCATTTTCAAGTGAGGGCAATATTTGCAGAATAACAGGTGATTTTTGAGACATAGTTGCTAGCAAATAATTGTTTCGTTGCGATTTGGACCAGTTGAAATTAGGCTCACTTTAATGTTGCATAATTTTTCTAGAGCAGAAATATAAGTTTTTGCCTGTGCTGGTAGATCAGAAAATTTGGTGATGCCTTTTGTTGATTGTTGCCAACCAGTAAATTCTTGATAAATTGGCTCTATTTTTGACCATAAACTAGGGTTTTGTGGTAAATAATCGTAATATTGATCAGCAATGTTGTAGCCAACCACCACTTTGATGGTGGCTAGTTTATCTAAAACATCGAGTTTAGTGAGGGCAACTTCGCTCACAGCACAAAGCTGTAAGGCTTGTTTGATTAAGGCAACATCAAACCAACCGCACCGGCGATTTCTGCCAGTTATGGTGCCAAACTCGCAACCTTCTTGCCTTAAAAATTCGCCAATTTCGTTGTTTAGCTCGCTAGGAAAAGGGCCAGAACCAACCCGAGTGGTGTAGGCTTTGATAACTCCTAAAGTTTTGCTAACACTGTTAAGGCCAAGGCAAGAACCTAAAGTGATTTGCCCTGCCATGGTGTTGCTGGAAGTTACGAAAGGATAAGTGCCATAAGAAACATCAAGCAAAGCACCTTGAGCTCCTTCGAATAAAACTTTTTTATCGGCTAAAATTTTGGCAATAGCAAAAGAAGGTTGCACGAATTGTAAAAGTTTTTCTTTGATTGGTTGTAATTCTTGCAAAATTTCTTCTACGGTAACTGGTTTTGCCTGCAAGCTGACACGAAGTAAATTGTGATAAAAAACTAAATTTTTGACTCTTTCTAAGGTGGTTTGATCGCAGAATAAATCAGAAACCAAAACCGCTCTTCTGCCAACTTTGTCTTCGTAGGCAGGGCCAATACCTCTGTTGGTGGTGCCGATTTTGTTTTCGCCTTTTTGCTCTTCGAGGAGTTGATCTAGTGTGCGATGCACAGATAAGATGAGCGGGCAATTGCTCGCAATTAACAGATTTTGGCTAGAAACCGCAATGCCAGCTAAAGACATATTGTTGATTTCAGCAAAAAGAGCAGAAGCATCAAGCACCACACCGCTACCAATGACACAGAGTTTATTGCTGATGATGCCCGAAGGAAGTAGGCTTAATTTATAGGTTTTGCCTGCTACTTTAATGGTGTGACCAGCATTGTTGCCACCCTGAAAACGAACTACTGCATCAAAATTATGTGCTAAAAAATCTACTATTTTACCCTTGCCTTCATCGCCCCATTGCAAGCCTATTATTGCTGTGTTTGTCATATTATTTTTGTTGAAGAATAAAATGTTTGCCACAATAAGGACAAACAACCGAGTTTTTTTCGCCTAAATTAAGATAAACCAAAGGATGATGCGAGTTTAAGGCATCGCCATTGCAAGAAACTTTTTTAGTAGTAACTATTTGTGTTTGCTTACTAGTATTTTCGTTGTTGTTTTGCATAATCGAAGTTATGTTGAAGAGATTGTTTTTATTGCAAAAATTAAAACAAGTTTGTCAATATAACAGCCCCTTTAATAAAAATATCACACTATTTTAAACAAAATATTTTATATTTGCAAGATTTTAAAATTGCAAATATAACAGATTTTTGATAATTTTTATTTTTAATTGACTTTTATGCTATAAAAACAAGAGGTTATGATGATTAATGTTAAGTTTGTGATGTTCTTGTGGCTTCTTCTCTATACTGTGTTGCATTTTCTAGTGCAGTCTCAGGTATAATACCGTTTCCACAAATAAATATCACACTTCGATCTAAATTTCCCTTCCACGGGATGGGGAATTTAGATCGAAGTGCGGTTTTAATTGGTGGAAATTGTATAATTGCTGCAACAGCACCACCTAAAACTGAAGCAATAAAATAAAAAGGGCAATTATTAGGCATAATAAAGAAAATTAAATGTTAAAAAAACAAATTAAATTGAATTAAACGAGAGATTAAAAACTCTATGTTAATATAAATTTTATTTTTTTATCTACACCCATGAGTTTTTTGCTGAAGTTGGCAAGCAAAACAAACGGTTTTTATTGTCGCAAAAATCGCAAGTGGCTTGAGTATTTTGAAATGAGTAAAAAATTGCGGTAGTGCAGGGAGAGTGATGCCATTTTTATACAGCAATTTTATTATAGAAATTATATTAATTTTAAAATTTAAGACAATATTTAGACATATATCTTGCTTTTTAAAAAACATATTTTAATATAAGCAAGATATATAAACTTTAATTTTAATTAATTATGAGAGCTACTCAAAATTCACAAGAAGATCAAAAATATTCAAAGTTGATAATTGTAATCGGGCTTGTAGGTGATTGCGAAGAACATAGAAAGATAACAGGAGGTCAAGTTTTAAAAACAATTGATATGCTTCTTAGATTTGGTAATATGCCTATTGGTAGGGGTGGAAGAAAAACACATTGTGTAATTCCTGGTTTAGAAGACGTTCCTATGCCTAGTGCAAAACAAGAAATATTGGTGTATAATTTAACTTTAGACGAATCAAAAACAAAACCAAAAAATGTTGTATCATCAGAACCTGGTGATTCAAACAGTCAGGATTATAACAGTGTTGTGATTCATATTTGTGATCATCACACACCTCATGGTGGCTTTAGGGCAGGTGGAGATCGGTTTTATGACACTGAAGGCATCGCTAAAGCACTAGTAGAAATCATATCGAATTATAAATTTGAGAATTTACATGTGGTTCTTCATTCTTGCAAAACAGCTGTCAAATCCTGTCCTGAAAATGATTCTACAATGCAAAAACTTTTAGATGCTTTATTTAGTGAACTAAATAAAGAAGAGCAAAAATCACCATTGTCAATTTTTATTTATGGTGTAAAACATAAGATAAGTGAAAACTCTTCTGGATCAACACCATTTCAATTATATGAAACTAAACCAAACCTTACATTACAACAAATAACAGGAGGAAAATTTGAAAGATTAACTATTGAAAGATTAACTAAAAAATCAGCGGAATCAGCGGAATCAGCGGAATCAGAGGGAATAGGAGGAGCGGAAGCAACTCCATTAGAAGCAAGAGGGATGGAAGAAAGACAGTTATAAAATTTCACTTTTATTTACTTTTTTTGAAACAAGGCGGTTGAAAAACCTTGTTTCAAGATACTAAATTATTTTTTGCAATAATTTATTGGCAAAAACTATCTGTGCCAAGCTATAAACCGCCAAAGATAGCACCAGTAGCCACAAAAATTGTGTTTGCATATTTTCTGTAAGTAAAAACCAGCTAGCCAAAAAATGAAAAGTTATAGGCAAGAAAGTGAGTTGAATAATTAGAAAAAAGAAAATAGTTTTCAAAAAAAGATTGTTTTTTATTTGCGATAATTGCCAAATTTTGGTATGGCTATGTTTTGTATGCAACAAATCGCTCAGCAAAAAAGACAAAAAGTTGATAAAAAATAAATGTGATAACCAAAACACAAAGCTATTATAGTTAAGGTGATATTGATTTAAACCAAGTAAAATAATTAAAAAGCCAACAGTTGCTAAGCTTAATAACAAAGAAATTAGCTTAAAATGTTGTGTTTTTGTGATGCAAAAAACACTGTAAAAAATAAGTAAAGAGCCCAAGATAACAAAGGCTTGACCAAACCAATAATTTTCTAAATTAAAACCAAAAACATTGTTAATTATTTTGTGAGATAAAAAAATTGCCAACAAGCTTTTGACAAAAACTCCTTCTGCTAAAAATATTTTACTTAACCAGCTTTTAGTTTTTATTTTATAAAAATATTGCCAAAAAGGTAAAAATTTCATAATAATGACCACAAGAAAGATTAAAAAAAATAAATTACCAAGCCAAGGTTTGTGAGAAAAATGCAAATTTTGCCAGTAATTGGTGATGTTGACATCATCAAAAATCACAAACATTAAAAGAAAAGCAAACAATAGCAACACTGAGCTCGCCACATTAAAACAATAATTATGAAAATTAAAACATCTAATTTGTTTGCTTTTATCGAAAGAAACAATTGCTAAACAACCTAAGCTATACACTTCGATAAATAAATATAGTTTAAACAAATGATGAGTGGTGATAATGCCTATGATATTAAAAAAATTTACCAAAATTAGAGCATAAAAATAGGGGTGTTGTTTTTCTGCTAAATTTTTGATAAGTGTTTTGCGATAAAACAATAAAATTACTAAATAAATTGCGGTGATGATTAGTAAAATCAAAATATTTAGGGCATTTAAATTGCCTAAATAATTAATTTTATCTAGAATTTCTATGTGATTAGAGGCAAAAAAAGCAGGCAACAAACACAACAAAATCAACAATGCAGAAGAAAAACAAATAACCGAAGTTAAAAAAGCAATATTTTTATAAGTTAAAAGCAAGCACACTAATGCTCCAACTAATGGAGCATAATAGAGATAATAAAATAATTGTTGCAGATTAATTGGTGACATTAATTTTTTAATTAACTTTCTGCTGTTGCATTAAATTAATAAACTGTTGAAACAGATAAAAACTATCATCTGGACCAGGAGAACTTTCGGGGTGATATTGCACCGAAAATGCTGGTTTATCGATAAGTTCTATTCCTTCTATGGTGTTGTCAAACAACGAAATGTGGCTCACCTTAACATTATTTGGTAAAGAAGCAGGATCGACACAAAAACCATGATTTTGACTGGTAATTTCAACTTTATTGTTGTTAAGATTTTTGACAGGATGATTTGCCCCTCTGTGGCCTTGTGCCATTTTGATGGTTTTTGCCCCAGTTGCCAAAGCCAATAATTGATGCCCTAGGCAAATACCAAACAAAGGAATTTTTTTGTTAAGAATTTCTTGAATAACTGGCAAAGCATATTCTGCGGTGGCTTTTGGGTCGCCAGGGCCGTTAGATAAAAAAACTCCATCTGGTTGATGGCTGATGATTTCGGCAAAAGTGGTATCGGCAGAAACCACGATAACCTCGCAATCAAGTTGAGTGAGGCATCGTAAAATATTGAGTTTTGCCCCATAATCTATGGCGACAACTTTATATTTTGTTGATTTTTTTTGTTGATATTGATTGTTTTGTTGTAGCCAAGTGCCTTCTTGTTGCCATTGATAAGTGGTTTTTTGACTAGCCAGCAAAGCCAATTCGGTGTTGTTTAGGTCGGATTTTTGTTGTAATTGTTTTGTGATGTCGGAAATGTTGATGTTTTCTAGGCTTTCGGCATAGCAAATTGCCACAGTGCTAGCTTTTTCTTGTCTAATTTTTTGAGTGATGGCACGAGTATCAACCCCGCTAATGCCAGTGAGTTGTTGACCGATGAGCCAATCGTTGAGATGCTGTTGCGAGCGATAATTAGAAGGATTGGTAATTTGTTGACTAATAATTAGGCCTTTTGCCATGGTTTTTTTGCCTTCGATATCAGATGAATTGGTGCCAACATTGCCAATATGCGGAAAGGTGAAAGTGATAATTTGACCAGCATAAGAAGGATCGGTAAGAATTTCTTGATAGCCTGTGATGGAAGTGTTAAAACAAATTTCGCCAAAAACAGTGCCACAAATTCCTATGCCAAAGCCATAAAAAATGCTACCGTCTTTAAAAACTAAAAAGGCATTTTTGCTAAAATTTTTCTGATAATTTTTATTTTGTTGCAAACCAAAAATTGCATTATTTTGCATAACAGATTGATTAGTGTTTATAATATAATTGGTAATATTTTAACAACAAAAACTAAAATCTGCAACAACTAAAATTGCCTTCATAAAATATTTATTAAAACTTTATTTTTTCAATAAACCGCCAATATTTTTCACAAATTCTGCAACCGCAATGGTTTGCTGTTCTTGATTGCCTAAACCACGTATGGTGATGGTTTTTGTTTCTTGCTCTTTGGCACCAACAATAACAATGAAAGGCACTTTTTGCAAAGAGTGTTCGCGAATTTTGTAGGTGATTTTCTCGGCAGAAAAATCGGACTCAACCCTGATATTTGCTTGTTTTAATTGCTCTAAAACAGTTGATGCATAATCGTCGTAAACATTAGAAATAGTGGCAACCACAACCTGCACTGGCGATAGCCAAAGCGGTAATTTTCCAGCATAATTTTCAATTAAAATGCCAATAAATCTTTCTAAACTACCTAAAATTGCTCTATGCAACATTACTGGTCGTTTTTTGCTTCCGCAAGATGCGATATATGAAACATCAAGCCTTTCTGGTAAGACAAAATCAACTTGTAAGGTTCCGCATTGCCATTGTCTTTTTAAGGCATCAACCAAAGTAAATTCGAGTTTTGGACCATAAAAAGCACCTTCGTTAGGATTGATTTCATATTTCAAGCCTGTGGCTTCTATGGCGGTTTGTAAAGCACTTTCGGCCTTGTCCCAAACTAAGTCAGAGCCTGCTCTAATTTCGGGTCGAGTAGAAAATTTTACTAAAATTTCGTGAAAACCAAAATCGGCATAAACTTCTTGTAATAAATTGCAAAAAGCAATAGTTTCGTTGTTAATTTGATGTTCTTCGCAAAAAATATGGGCATCATCTTGAGTGAACGAACGAACTCGCATAATGCCGTGCAGAGAACCAGAGGGTTCGTTGCGATGACAACAGCCGAATTCGGCCATTCTTAAAGGTAGTTGTCGGTAAGATTTTAATTCTTGATTAAAAATTTGCACATGACCTGGGCAATTCATTGGTTTGACAGCAAGCAAGCGATTTTCACTTTCGGCAATAAACATATTTTCTTTGAATTTGCTCCAATGGCCAGATTTTTCCCATAAGTTTTTATCAATTAACTGCGGAGTTTTTACTTCTATGTAGCCATTTTGCTGAATTTTTTGCCTGATATAATTTTCGATTTCGCGATAAATTATGTAGCCTTTATGATGCCAAAAAACCGAGCCTGTGGCTTCTTCTTGCATATGAAACCAACCTAATTGCTTGCCGATTTTTCGGTGATCTCTTTTTTCTGCTTCTTCTAATAAATGTAAATAATCGCTTAATTCTTGGGCATTAGACCAAGCTGTGCCATAAATTCTTTGCAACATTGGTTTGGTGGAATCTCCCCTCCAATAAGCGCCAGCAAGTTTGGTGAGTTTAAAATGCTTTAAATAGCCCAAAGATGGGGCATGAGGCCCTTTGCATAGATCGGTGAAGTTGCCGTGGCTATATAGGGTGATTGTTTCGCTTTCGGGAATAGATTGAACAATTTCTGCCTTATAAAGTTCGTTAATGTTTGTAAAAAATTCGATTGCTTGTTTTGCAGAAAATATGTGTAGTGTGGTTAGCTCTTTTCTTTTGGCAATTTCGTGCATTTTTTGTTCAATAACTGCCAAGTCTTGCATATGAAAAGGTTGCGGTTTGGCAAAATCATAATAAAAGCCATTTTCAATGACAGGGCCGATAGTTACAGAAACTTCTGGAAATAATTCTTTTACCGCACAAGCCAGTAAATGAGCGGTGTCGTGCCTGATGATTTCGAGGGCTAAATTGCCCGATTTGCTGGTGATAATTTCTATTTTAGCATTTTGAGTAATTGACAATGCCAAATCAGATAAAACATCGTTAATTTTAATTGCTAAACTATCTTTTGCTAAAGAACTAGATATTGATTTAGCAACTTCTATGCCTGTGATGTTTTTGGCAAAATGACGAACATTACCATCGGGTAAAGTGAGAGATATTTGATTTACAGACATAAAAAATAAACTTTGTTAGATTGATTAATTTTAAAGTTGAAATGGTATAAAACTATTTATTTACAAGGTTTTGAAACCTTATTTCAAAAACATTTAAATATCAAAAAAAGAAAGAGGTTTTACAGGAAATGGGTTTCTTTCTGGCTTGATTTCGACGATATTTTTCTTTTTTCTCCTTCTTCTTCTGTCGCGTTTTACTTTGCGAATTTTAGCAGAATCAAGTATTAGCCTAGATTTAATATAACTGTCGACGACATTGTTAAATTCTTCTAGCTGATCTTTAAAAAAATGATCGGCTTCTGGAATTACTTGATAAGAAATATCTGCCATATTTCGAGCAGAAAGCTTTTCAGATAAGCGGAAGCTATCTTGCTCTTTTGAAATTTCATCTTTTTCTCCTTGCACAATTAAGCCCGAAGCAGAGCAAGGAACAATAAAGTTGAAATCATATTTGTTTGCTGGTGGGGCGATTAAAACATAATTTTCGATGTCTGGCCTTCTCATAACGGTTTGCAAGGCTATCCAAGAGCCAAAAGAAAAACCGGCTAACCAAAATTCGGTTGCATCCATGTTTTGATCGTGCAACCAGTTTATGGTGGAAGTAACATCGAGTAATTCACCAATGCCATTATCAAAATCTCCTTCTGATTTGCCGACACCACGAAAATTTATTCTAAGAACAGAAAAGCCGTTATTAGTAAAGTTTCTAAAAAGATTATAAGTAACTTTATTGTTCATGGTTCCGCCATATAAAGGATGCGGATGTAAAACTAAAGCTACAGGAGCCTTTGGATTAGGGTTTTTGTGATATTTGCCCTCAATTCTGCCAGCAGGACCTTTAATGATTACTTCTGACATTAGCTAAACTATTCGGTAATTCTTGGAATATTTTTCCAGTGCATGGGTAAGCCATTTTGATCGATAACTAATTGAGTTGTGTTGCTATATTTAGCAGACATATAATTGCCATGGCCAGCATAATTGCCTTGATAGTAGGTTGGTTCAATTTCTTTGCCTTGGAACTTTCTTTTTTGAAGAACTTTACGATTTTTTGGATTATTCTTAGTGCCCATATTAATTAGAAAATAAAATTAAATATACCATAAAAAGGTATTATACCATTTCCCATATTTAAATGCATAAACAACTTTATATTTATTAATTTTAATCTTTAATTTAAAACCTTGATTTATCTAGATAAACCTACGATTTTAAATTAAATTTAAAATTAAAAATGATTTTGTTTTTTATGCATTTAAATATGGGAAATGGTATTATCAACCTACAATTTTAAAAAAAATATCTAAATTGTCAATTGTTTTTTAAAATATAAATTGCTAAAATTCATCTTTTTATTTAAAAATATTTCTTTTTATGATTAAATTTAATTCTTTGTTGCAAGCAAACTTGCATCATCAAAATGTATTGTTAAGAGTCGATCTTAATGTGCCTGTGGTTAATAAAAAAATCACCGACGATACTAGAATTAAAGCTATTTTACCTACTATTAAACATTTGGTTAAAAATCAAGCAAAAGTTATTCTTATTTCACATTTTGGCAGGCCAGAAGGGGTTTTTAATCAAGAAATGTCTTTAAAGTTGGTGGCAGATCATTTGGCTAAAATGGTTGATTTTACAATAAATTTTGCCCCCGATTGTGTTGGTGAAATAGCTAAACAGGCGGTTGAAAAAACTAATTTTGGTTCTGTGGTGGTGTTAGAAAATCTGCGATTTTATCGGGGCGAAACCAAAGGCGATATTGATTTTGCTAAAAGTTTAGCGAGTCTTGCCGACATTTATGTTAACGACACTTTTTCTTCTTCGCACAGGGCTCATTCTTCTATCACCACCATTACTCAATTTTTACCTTCTTTTGCTGGTTTATTAATGCAATATGAATTAGAAAATCTAAACAACTTATTGCAAAAGCCAAAGCAACCAATGTTAGCAATAGTTGGCGGGGCAAAAGTTTCTACTAAAATCGATTTGCTTAATGCTTTAACTAAACAAGCAAAAGCAATTTTGGTTGGCGGTGGCATGGCAAATACTTTTTTATTTGCTTTGGGCTATCAAATTGGCAAATCTCTTTGTGAAAAAGATTTTTGTCAAACCGCTCTTAACATTATCAAAGAAGCAAAAAATAATCATTGTGAAATTATTTTACCTAGCGATGTGGTGGTGGCAAAAGAATTTAAAGCCGATGTCGCTTGTCAAAATATCAACATCAACAATATTGCTGTTGATGATTTAATTTTAGATATCGGGGCAGAAACTATTAAAAATGTTAATCAACAATTAAGTTCTTATAAAACCGTTGTTTGGAATGGTCCTTTGGGTGCTTTTGAGCTTAATCCTTTTCATCTTGGCACAACTTCTTTGGCAAAAGAAATTGTTATACAAACACAACAAAACAATCTATTATCTGTAGCAGGTGGGGGCGATATTGTTTCGGCTCTTAATTCTTGTCATTTAGCCGATAAGTTCACCTATATTTCAACTGCTGGAGGGGCTTTTTTAGAATGGTTAGAAGGCAAAGATTTGCCTGGTATTTCTGCTCTAAAATGTAATTTTTGACAAAAAAATAAAATTAATACTTTTAAATTAAAATTTAATTTGTTAAATTAATCAAATTTTTGATATTATTAAATAAAATAACCTAACATATGTCTAATTCAAAACGTAGAGTTGTTGTAACTGGTATTGGAGCAATTACTCCACTTGGTAATAATGCTTTAAGAACTTGGCAAAACATTATCGCAGGTAAGTGCGGTATTGATAAAATTACCATTTTTGATGCCAGCGATTCTCCTTGTCAAATCGCAGCCGAAGTAAAATATGGTTCCGAAGAACATCTTTTTAACCTTGATTCTTATATTGAGCCAAAAGAGCAGAAAAAAATGGATCGCTTCATTCATTTTGCTATTGCGGCCGCCAAACAAGCGGTTGCCGATTCTGGTTATGTCGCCCAAAACGAAGAGCAAAAATATAGAGCAGGTGTTATTATTGGCTCTGGCATTGGTGGCTTGCCGGCCATAGAAAAAACGGTGTTGCAAATGCACGAAAGAGGTATCAAAAAAATTACTCCTTTTTTTATACCGCAAAGTCTTATCAATTTAGCTTCTGGGCAAATTTCTATCGCTCACGGTTTTATGGGCCCTAATCATTCAGTGGTAACCGCTTGTGCTTCTGGTTCGCATGCTATTGGCGATGCTATGAGAATGATTCAATATGGCGATGTCGATGTAATGGTTGCTGGCGGTGCAGAATCAGCAATTTGCCCTTCTGGTATCGGTGGTTTTGCTGCTTTAAGAGCACTTTCTACTTCGTTTAACGATAATCCTGCTATTTCTTCTCGACCATGGGACGAAAAAAGAGATGGTTTTGTCATGGGCGAAGGTGCCGGAATTCTTGTTTTAGAAGAACTAGAACATGCCAAAAAAAGAGGGGCGAAAATTTATGCCGAACTGGTTGGTTATGGTTTATCTGGCGATGCTTATCACATCACCGCCCCAGAAGAAAGTGGTAGAGGCACAACTTATGCTATGAATTTAGCTCTAAGAACTGCAAATATCACACCAGAACAAATAGACTATATCAATGCTCACGGCACTTCAACTCCTTTGGGAGATATTATCGAATTAAATGCGGTAAAAAAAGTATTTCAAGAGCATGCTTATAAACTTTGTATGTCTTCCACTAAATCTGCCACTGGTCATTTACTTGGAGCTGCTGGTGCGATTGAGGCAATTTTTTCAATACAGGCAATTAATAGCAAAATAGTTCCACCAACTCTCAACCTAGAGCATCCTTCTGCTGGTTGCGATTTAAACTTGGTGGCAAATAAAGCTCAAGAAAGAAATATTAATTTTGCTATGTCAAATTCTTTTGGTTTTGGCGGAACTAATGCCTGCTTAATTTTTGCCAAATATTAAACCATGAAAAAAAACTTTGCTCTTATTATTCCGGCCACTTTAGCGGTTTTTATTGTTGCTTATCTAGTAACAATTTTAGCCTTGGTAATGTATTTTAATGCTCCAAATTTTTATCACAAACAAGATAAAAAATTTATTATCGAAAGTGGCCTTACTTTAAGACAAGTTGTTGAAAAACTTCATCAAGAAAAAATTATCCAACATCCCAAAGCATTTTTAATTATCGGTCAAATAATTAAAGGTATCGACCCCAAAGTTCGTTATGGTGAATATTTTTTAGAAAAAAATCTTTCCTACTATAAAATTTTACATAGAATGATTAAAGGCAATATTTTTTTTCGTAAAATAACTATTGCCGAAGGTTTGTCTAGTCATTTTGCTTTACATATAGTTGCCAATGCACCTGGTTTAATTGGCAATCCGCCTGAAAAAATTTTAGAAGGCTCAATTTTGCCAGAAACTTATTTTTATTCTTATAACGACACCAGAGTTGGCATTGTACAAAGAATGCAAAATTCTATGAAAAAAGCCATCGACGATCTTTGGGAAAAAAGAGATCAAACAATTCCTGTTATCACTAAAGAACAGGCAATTATACTAGCTTCTATCGTTGAAAAAGAAACTGGTTTAAGCACCGAAATAGGCAAGGTCGCTTCTGTTTTTGTTAATCGACTAAAAAAAGGTATGAAATTACAATCAGATCCAACTATCATTTATTCTTTTGCTTTTGGTGATAAATCTCTAGAAAGACCAATTAGAGTTTCTGATATTCAAAATAATTCTGTGTTTAACACTTACAATGTTTATGGCTTACCTCCAACTCCCATTTGTAACCCAGGATTGGCTTCTATTAAAGCTGTTTTAAACCCACCTACCACCGATTATTTATTTTTTGTTGCCAATGCAAAAGGTAGCGGTCATTTATTTGCGAAAACACTAGAAGAGCACAATCAAAATGTTGCAAAATATCGTTATATTCTTAAAGAGCAAAAAGCCAAAGCACAACAAAAAAATGCCGAAACAACACCGGAAGAAAACCAAGTTCAAGAACAAGAAATTATCAATCAAAACTTATAACGACAATGTTTGCCATTTAATGGTATCATAATTTTTTTAATATTATAATTTCTTATCTTGACTTTAATTTTATCGAGGCTAAAATTTTTATCATTTTTTAAAAAAACAATTTTAATATCTTTATTTTATGTCAATTACCATAAATGCCAACCTTAGAAATGAAATAGGCAAATCTTTTGCTAAAAAGTTAAAAAAACAAGGTCTAATACCAGCTATTATTTATAATAAAGATGGCAATATTAATCTTAGTATAGATTCTCACCAATTTTTATCAGAATATAAAAAAGGCAATTCTACAACCACTGTTTTTGATCTTAAAATAAGCGATAACGAAAATTATCGTGTTATTCCTTACAAAATAGAGCTTGATCCAGTTTCTGATTTTCCAATTCATATCGATTTTATATTTTGCAATGCTAATAAACCTATTATTGCTCAAGCAAAAATTAATTTTACCAATGTCGATAGATCTCCTGGTTTAAAAAGAGGTGGTTTTTTACATGTGGTGGCTCGAAAAGTGCAATTAATTTGCGAAGAAGAAAAAAACATTCCAACTCACATTGAGGCCGATGTTGTTTCTTTGCATGTTGGTGGTAAATTTCGTTCATCTCAATTAAAAATTCCTGCTGGTTGTAAATTGGCAAAAAAAAGCAATTTCCTTATTGCAAGCATCATTGGCCGAGGCAAATCTGAAGATGACAAAACTACCGCAACAGCCGATTCTACTGCAAAATCAGAAGATAAAAAAACCGAAGTTAAAAAAACCGAAGCTAAAAAATAATTAAAAATACTCACTAAACATATGAACTGCGAATATACTTTATCTATCATCAAACCAGATGCCACCGAAAGAAATCTTACTGGTAAAATCAATGCAAAATTTGAAGAAGCTGGTTTAAAAATTGTGGCACAAAAAATGTTGTTTTTATCAAAAAAAACAGCAGAAAATTTTTATGCTATTCATAAAGATAGACCATTTTTTAACGATTTAGTTTCTTTTATGATTTCTGGTCCAGTTGTGGTGCAGGTTCTAAAAGGCGAAAATGCTGTTGCTAAAAACCGTGAAATTATGGGGGCAACCAATCCTGCCAATGCCAATACTGGCACTATACGCAAAGAGTTTTCTCTTTCTATCGAAGCAAATTCTGTTCATGGTTCTGACAGCTTAGAAAATGCTAAAAATGAAATCACCTTCTTTTTTGCTTCTTACGAAATTGTTGCTTAATAAAGCCTAAAAAATGAGTATTATAACATTTCAGCAACTCATTTTTACTTTACAAAACTTTTGGGCAAGTAAGGGCTGTTCTATTTTACAGCCCCTTGATCTTGAGGTTGGTGCTGGCACATTGCATCCTGCAACTGTTCTTAGAGCCTTGGGAGATAAAACTTGGCAAGTTGCCTATGTTCAGCCTTGTCGCAGGCCAACCGATGCGAGATATGCCAAAAATCCTAACAGACTAAGCCACTATTTTCAATTTCAAGTTTTTATTAAACCAGCTCCCGAAAATTTACAAAAATTATATCTTGAGAGTCTTGATGTCATTGGTTTACACACTAAACAAAACGACATTCGTTTTGTTGAAGATGATTGGGAAAACCCTTCGGTCGGTGCTTCTGGTTTGGGTTGGGAAGTGTGGTTTAATGGTATGGAAATTAGTCAGTTCACCTATATGAAACAAGTTGGCGGTGTAGAATGCAAGCTAATTGCCGGTGAAATAACTTATGGTTTAGAGCGAATAGCAATGCATTTACAAGGTGTTGATTCTATTTTTGATATTTGTTATAATCTCAACAGTAACAATGAAAAAATATCGTATGCCGATCTCTTTTTGCAATCCGAAATAGAAAATTCTTCTGCTATTTTGCAGTTTGCAAATAAAGAGCACTTGTTTAATAATTTTTGGCAAGCAAAAGAGCAGTCGCAATTTTTGATAAGCAAAAATCTTGTTGTTCCAGCCTATGAACAGGCTTTAAAAGCTAGTCACAACCTTAATTTACTTGATGCTGGCGGTTTTCTTTCGGTTGCCGAAAGGGCTTCTTTTATTTTGCAAGTGAGAGATTTAGTGAAAAATTGTTGCAAAATTATTAATCAAAATTAAACAATTTTTTTATCTAAACATTTTAATTTCATTGACAAGAAATTTTTTTTTGGTAAAATAAAACTTTATTTTATCAAAATTTAATTCTTCATGATTTATGTCGCAAGCCACAATTCAAGATATTATCTCTCTTACCGATTCTATCAAAAAAAATTCAGATCTTTTGATTTCTAAGGTTATTAGTCTTGAATCAATGTCGGCTCAATACGGGCAAGATGCTTTTATTTTTTCTTTTGCTTTATTTGTTCTTTCGTGTTTTATTGGTTATTTTGTGGTCTGGAAGGTTACTCCCGCTCTACACACCGCTCTTATGTCGGTTACTAATGCCATTTCTGGAGTTATCATTATTGGTGCTATGATTGCTCTTGGTAATTGTAAAGAAATAAATTTAATTGCCATTATTAGTTTTTTTGCTATCATTATTTCGGCAATTAATATTTTTGGAGGGTTTTTAGTTACCCATAAAATGCTTAATATGTTTAAAAGATAAATGCTTAATATTTTTGATATTCAACAATTTTTATCTAATAAAAAGATTGATTTTTTAATTATTAGCAATACCAATCAATTTTTTAGCGAATACCTGCCAGAAAAACAGCAGTTTATTAAGCAAATTACTGGTTTTACTGGTTCAAATGCCACAGTTATTTTTGGTAAAGAAAAAAGTTATTTTTTTACCGATGGTCGATATTCATTACAAGCAAAATATCAAATTAGTGCTTCACTTTTTTCTATTATCGACATTACTTCTCAATCGGTTTTTACTTGGCTTAGCAATAATACTAAATCAACACAAAAAATTGCTTTTATCGATAGCTTAATCAATATTGCTGATTGGCAAAAATATAATGAAATAAATCAAAATATCGTGTTAGTTAACCGATTAGATCTCGATCCGCTTGAATATTTTTGGTCTAATCAAGATGTTTCAACTGCTTTTTTGTGTTCAGATGAAATTTGCGGTGCTAGTTCTTTTGAAAAAAGACAAAAAATTACTTCTGCTCACCCAAAAAAAACTTTTCTCCTTACTAATTCTGAAAATATTTGTTGGTTACTTAATTTAAGAGGTCGAGATTTATTACAAACACCAATTTTCTTTTCTTTGGCAATTTTGCATCCAAATAATAAAATCACTCTTTTTGCTAATATCGAAAACACCAAAAATCTAAATTTAGCAAAAAATTTTATCGAATTATTACCGCTTTATCAAATTGAAAATTTTTTTAGCAATTTTCATCCAATACAAAATCAAATTTATACCGATTTCACCACTACTAATTGCTATATTTACAACACTTTACTTGAAAATAATTTATTTGTCTATAAACAATCTTGCCCCGTTACTCAACAAAAAGCAATCAAAAATCTACGCGAAATAACTGGGGCATATCAATCTACCAGGCTTGACGCCATTGCTCTTGTTAAGTTTTTTTATTGGCTACAATATCAACATAAAACAAAACAACTTAACACCGAATCAAAAGCTCAACAGCATCTCGAGTTTTTGCATCGACAATCTGCTGATTTTTTCTACGAAAGTTTCAATACTATTGCTGGTTATGCAAGTAACGGAGCCATCATTCACTATCAATGCACACCTGAAAGTGATTTAATTTTAAATGAAGGTTCTGTTTTTTTAATTGATTCTGGATCTCAATATTTGGGAAACGATTTTTATGGCACCACCGACATCACCAGAACAATAGCTATTGGTAAGCCTTCTGCTGATATGATTTTACACTACACTTTGGTTTTAAAAGGGCATTTGGCAGTGGCAAGAGCAAAATTTCCTAAAGGCACCAAGGGATATCAACTTGACAGTTTGGCTCGTTATTATTTATGGCAATTTGGGCTTGATTATGCTCACTCTACTGGGCATGGGGTTGGTAGTTTTTTGGGTGTGCACGAAGATGGTTGCGGTATCAGTAAAAATAATCAACATATTTTATTACCAAATATGATACTTTCTAATGAACCAGGGGTTTATTTGCCCGATAAATATGGCATTAGACTAGAAAATTTATTGTTAGTGAAAGAATATAACGATAATTTCTTATGTTTTGAAACTCTTTCATTAGCTCCTTTTGACTATAATTTAGTTGATAGCAAAATGCTTACCTACCCAGAAAAAAAATGGCTTAAAGATTATCATCAAACAGTTTGGCAGCATACCTCGCCTCATCTTACTAAGCCAGAGCAAGACTTTTTGTTAAATTGTGTTAATAAATTTTCTTTTGATTTCGAAGTAAAATAGTATTGCATTAAAAAATGAGGTTAAAATTTTCTTATAATCTGATTTTTATTTTTTATGCCAAATCGTCGTTTAATTAATGCTGGTATTGCTTTTGTTGATAGAATTAGTAGAATTGGTGGAATTGGTATAGTTGCTGGAATTGCTGGAATTGGTAGTGCTGTTGTTGTTTTTAACTCTGATCGTTCTAATAATTTTTTTGCTCTTTCTGTTGTTTGTGCTTTTATTGGCGGTGGTGGCGGTGTTGGTGTTTCTGTTATTATTATTGATAATGTCGTTTACAATGTTTTTCGTCGCAATAATATTGCAAATCCTCCCGTTCCTGATTTTGTTGGTCGCCCTGTTAATGTTGCTGATCTCCATTTTTATCAACGACCAGTCCAGCCTACTAGTGTTGATGATCTTGGCAGAATCTCTCAATTATGCTTGCAACTAGAAGAATTTGCAAGAGAATCAAAAAGCGATAATATTAAAAATCTTATTAAAAATAATTATCATAATGCTAGAAATTCGTTTTTAATAACATTAGCGACTCCTGGTATAAAGCCAGAAGATTGTTTGTTAAAAATTTCGGATATTAAATTATTTACAGAAGAAAATATTCAAGAAATACTTATTGAAAAGCTATCAAATATTCAACCTGTTACCAGGTGTTTTCTGGGTGATGGTTTAGAACAATGTATTGATCTTGTTTTTGATGGTATAAAAGAAGATGATCAAAAAAAACTACAGAAGCCATAAAAAGATTTATTTATTGCATTAAAGATGGCAAAAATTACGAATCGCCTTGGGTAGTAATTAAGATTCAAGATGAAGCTCCAAGCAGTTCAACATCTCCAAGAAATTCTACTCAACCATCGCCACAAATTTTAGGGGTTTAGTTTTAATTAATTTAGAGTTTCAAGTAAAAATTGCCAAAAATATTACCTATAAAGTGCGAGATTTTTCAATGATTTCGTAGCATTCTATCATATCGTGCTCTTTAATGTCGTCGTAGTTTTCAAGGGCGATACCACATTCAAAGCCATTTTTTACCTCTTTAACATCGTCTTTAAACCTTTTGAGGGTTTTTAAAGAGCCGTTATAAACTACCACATTGTTGCGAAGAAGACGAACTTTGGCATTTCTTTTGATGTTGCCATCAATCACAAAAGCTCCCGCTACTTTGCCAGCACCAGAAACTTTAAACACTTGTCGAATTTCGGCAGAGCCAAGATATTCTTCGGTTTTGTTGGGGTTTAACAAGCCAGAAAGTAATAGTTTTAAATCGTCAACCAAGTTATAAATAATTGAATAATAACGAATTTCTACCCCTTTTAAATTTGCCAAATCTTTGGCGGTGATATTGGCTCGCACATTGAAACCCAAAATCACAGCTCCAGAAGCACTTGCCAAACTTACATCGCTTTCGGTGATGCCACCAGTTGCCGAGTGAATGATTTTAATTGCCACTTCTTGGTTGCTTAGTTTAACAACAGTGTTAGAAATTGCCTCGACCGAGCCATAAACATCGCATTTTATGACGAGATTTAGATATTTTATTTGATCTTTTCCTGACTGTCTAAAAATGTCGGTGATTGATTTTGCTGAATTTTTCAAAGATTTTTGCTCTCTTTCTTTTTTTTGTCTGTAAGCAATAATATCTCTTGCTTGTTTTTCGTGCTCGACTTCAACAAATCTGTCGCCAGCATTTGGGACAGAATCTAAGCCTAAAATTTCAACTGGCATAGAAGGAGTTGCTGTTTTCACGATTTTGCCAAAAGAATCAGACATTTTACGAATTTTGCCATAGGCATTGCCAACCACTACTAAATCGCCAATATCAAGAGTGCCACTTTGCACCAGCATTGTTGCCACCACACCTTTGTTGGGATCAACCCGAGATTCTAAAACGGCACCAATTGATTTGCCTTGATAAGCAGATTTTAGATCGAGAACTTCGGCTTGTAATAAGATTGCTTCTTCTAGTTTGTCGAGGTTGATTTTTTCTTTAGCAGAAACCGATACAAACATGACATCGCCACCCAATTCTTCGGAAATCAACTGATAATTTAATAGTTCATTTTTGACGACTTGTGGATTTGCTCCTGGTTTATCGATTTTGTTGACCGCCACAATAATTGGCACATTGGCGGCTTTGGCATGGTTTATGGCTTCAATGGTTTGTTCTTTTACACCATCGTCGGCTGCCACCACCAAAACAACGATATCGGTGATGTTGGCACCTCTTGATCGCATTTCGCTAAATGCTTCGTGGCCTGGAGTGTCGAGAAAAGTGATGTATTTGCCACTTTCGGTTTTGATTCTAGAGGCTCCAATGTGTTGAGTGATGCCACCGTGTTCTTTGGCAACCACATTGGTTTGTCGTAAAGCATCGAGAAGAGAGGTTTTGCCGTGATCGACATGCCCCATAATGGTTACAACGGGAGCTCTTGGTTGTAAAGTGTATTGACTTGTATCTTCTTGTAAAAAATTTTCGATATCTGATCTTGAAACTCTTTTGCTGATATGGCCAAATTCTGCCACAATAATTTCGGCAGTATCGGCATCGACGGCTTGATTACTGGTAACTACCATGCCCATGGTAAATAATTTTTTTACCACATCTCCTGTTTTTTCAGACATTCTTGCTGATAAGTCAGAAAGTGTGATGAGATCGGGCAATATAACTTCTCGGACAAATTTTTTATGTTCTTTGTCAAAAGAATTGTCAGTTTTTTTTGGTTTGAATTTTTTTCGTCGAAAACCGCCACGATCTTCGTCGTCGTCGTTTTTATTGCTAACAAAGTAGGTGAGTTTTCTTTGATTAAATTTTTCGTTTTTAAGATTGTTTTTTTTGATGGTTTCGTTATTTTCTGATGCTTTTACTGGAGTTTCTATGGTTTTTTTAATTTTCTTTTTAGATAACTCGGCTTTTTCTGCTGTTAATACAGCTTGTTCTTTTTGCTTTTTTTGCTCGATTATTTTTTGTCTATCTTCTTTTTCTTGATTAGATTGCTGTAGGCTTTGTTTGATTTTGTTTCTAACATCAAAAGCATCGATTTGAAAATCGTCTAGGTTGTTTTGGTAAAAATTGTTGATGGAGTTTTTTTGATTTTGTGGAGTTGGGTTGGTTTTTTCTTCGGCTTCTTTGGTGGCGGGCTGTGTTGATGAAATAATTGGTTTAACAATTTCTTGTTTTATCGACTGATTTTCTTGTGTTTTTTCTGGTTTAGTGTTGTGGTTTTCTTGCCAAAATTCTGCTGGTTTGATGGATATTTTTTCTGGCTGAATATTTTGCTGAGGTTCAATTGTTGTTTTTTCTAGCTCGGTTTTGGTTGGTTGTGTTTTAAGATTTTGTTTAAGAATTTCGTGAGTTTTGTATTGAGTTTCTGTTAAAAAGCTATCTTGCTCGCTTTTAGCAACCGCAATAAACCGAGCTGTTATTTCTTTGTCAGAATTTTGGGTGGTGTGAGTTGCTTCTTTTTTTCTGCCTTTAATGGTAACTTGCACAGAACTTTTGTTAGCAATATTTTTATTGGTAATTGGTGTGTTTTGAGTGCCTGTTTTTAAGGTGAGGCGAAGACGTGTATTATTGTTTTTGTTGTTATCTGTCATGTGATTTAAAAATAGAAAATATACAGCAATATTTTAATAAAAAAACAATTTTAATGTCAAAAAAAATATCTTGCAAGCAATATAAATATTTTATCACTCTATAAAAGAGTTGCTGATGGGATAGAGCCAATCAAGATTAAAGCACATATCGCTGGTTTTTGCACCCACGGTGGCTTGTTGTCGTTTAAATTCGTTGCGATACAACATAGTGGCGATTTTTTGCACTAAATCAAGTTCAAAGCCCAGATTGGCAACTTGTGTGACCGATTTTTGCTCTTCAATTAAGGCAAATAAAATTTGATCCAAAATAAAATAAGGCGGTAGAGAATCGGAATCTTTTTGATTTGGGCGAAGTTCGGCAGATGGTTCTTTTTGCAAAATATTGGCAGGAATAATATTGAGATTGCTGTTTTTGCCGATGGTGCATAAATTTTGGTTTCGCCATTCTGCTAATTGATAAATGGTGGTTTTATAAAAATCGGCAATAGGGTTAAAGCCTCCGCACATATCGCCATATAAGGTGGCATAACCGCAAGCCAACTCTGATTTATTGCCGGTAGAAAGCAACAAACTGCCACTAGAATTGGCGATTGCCATCAACACATTGCCTCTGATTCGTGCTTGTAGATTTTCGATGGCAAGATCAGAAAGATTTTGCGATTGCAAGCTGGTTAAAAATTGTTGAAAAATTGGCTCAATATCGAGTATTTGCAAGTTAATTTTGAGGTTTTCTGCACAAAGTTTGGCATCGAAATAAGATTGTTGTGAGTTAAATTGAGTTGGTAGTGCATATAAATTTACTGAGTAAGGGCCGAGGGCATCAACGGCGATGCTGGCAACAATCGCCGAATCGATACCGCCCGACATACCGATGATAACTTTTTGAAAAGAATTTTTGTGTAAATAATCGCCCAAGCCCAAAACCGAAGCTGTATATTGTTGAGCGAGATTGTTGCTGGTGTAGGGCAGGTTTTGTTGATGTAAAATTTCTATTTTTCCTGTTTTATCAAGGCTAATTTTGGCAAGATCTTCGCTGAAATTTGCCATTTGTAGCACTAAATTGCCTTGTTTATCGATTGCAAAAGAATCGCCATCAAACACTAAACCGTCTTGCCCGCCCACTTGATTGAGATAAACCAAGGGTTTTTGCAACATTGTAGCGAGTTGTTTAGCTAGTTTTTTGCGAATATGCGGTTTTGAGGCAGAATAAGGCGAAGAATTTAGCACCAAAACCGCATCAAAAGTTTGCTCTTGAAGTAGTAGCCAGTTTTTTTTGTCCCAAAAATCTTCGCAAATCAACAGGGCGAAATCAAAATTTTGATGACTAAAATAACTAAGAGTAGTGGCAGGTTGAAAATATCTTTTTTCGCAAAAAACTCCTGTGTTGGGTAGGCTTTTTTTGGCAATAACCTGTACAATTTGTTGATTATTTGCCAAAGCAACTGCATTATAAAGTTTGTTGTTTTGCCAAAATGGGCAACCAAGCAAGGCAAGGCTATTTTGGGGCAAAAAAGTAGAGATTTGTTGGATTTGTTGTTGGCATTTTTCAACAAAATAGTTTTTTTGCCATAAATCGTGGCACGGATAGCCAGAAATCGCCATTTCTGGAAACAAAATAAGATCGGTTTGCAGATCTTGGCAGTGTTTGGCAAGTAAATTGCTGTTGTGTTTGATGTTGCCAACCATGGTGTTGATTTGAGCAAGGCCCAGAGTGATTTTATTTTTGGTGATTTTATTCATACGGATTGTTGATTTTGTTGAGTCCTTCGCCAATAAAAACTAATAAAGCTAAAATAGTGGTGGTGGCAACAAAGCCGGTAATTCCCAACCAATAAGCATTGAGGTTGTTTTTTCCTTGTGCCAGCAACTCGCCTAAAGAAGGGGTGCCAACTGGCAAACCAAAGCCCATAAAATCGAGAGCGGTGAGGGTGGTGAGTGAAGAAGCGATTAAAAATGGTAAGTTTGCCAAAATAATTGGCAAGGCATTTGGCAAAATATGGTAAAAAATGATACGTAAAGGACTGGCACCAAGGGCAAAACTAGATCGGACAAAATTTTGTTGTTTGAGTTTTAAAAATTCAAGCCGAATAAAACCAACCATACTTAGCCAACTAAATGCCAATAAAATTAACAGCAAACTAAAAAAACTAGGAGTGATAAAAGCAGAAAATAAAATGAGTAAAAACATTGTAGGCAAACTAGACCAAATTTCGCTGAATCGTTGCAACAACAAATCGACCCAGCCAGCAAAATAGCCTTGCACCGCCCCTAAAACAATGGCGATCGTCAACGAAAAAAAACTTAATAAAAGAGCAAAAGTAAGAGAAATTTTGGTAGAGTAAAGTAGCCTAGACAACACATCTCTGCCCCAATCGTCGGTGCCAAGCCAGTTTTGTGAGCTTGGTTTTGCTGGTGCGGGCTTGGGATTGCTTAAACTAAGAGTGTCAAAAAAATAAGGAATTGGTGGCATAATTAACCAACCTTGTTTTTTGATGAGGTTTTGGGTGGCGGGGTCGAGATAGTTGGCGGTGGTGTAAAAACTGCCACCGAAGGCGGTTTCTGGCAGGTTTTGCCACAGCGGAAAATAGAATTTATCTTGAAATTTTACGAGTAATGGCTTGTCGTTGGCGATGAAGTTTGAGAGCATAGAGATGGCAAAAATCGCAAGCAAAATAAGCAGGCTGTAATAGCTTAATTTTTGTTGTTTAAATTTTTGCCATTGGTGGTTTAACATAATTGATAAAATTTTTATTTTTTATCAATTATTTTTTGCAACAAAGTGTTGATACGATGCCATTTTTTGATAGGTAGGCTCGGAATGCCCGCCACCACTGCTCCTGTTTCAACATCTCTAATAACTCCTGTCATGCCAGCGATTTTCGCAAAATCACCAATCGTGAGATGGCCAGCAATATTTGCCCCACCACCAATTTGCACAAATTTGCCAACGGTAGTGCTACCTGCAATTGCCGCACAACCCGCCATTACCGTGCTTTGATTGATAATAACATTATGAGCGATTTGACAGAGATTATCTATTTTGACATCGTTGTAAATAATGGTGTTTTCGATAGCTCCGCGATCGATGCAGGTGTTGGCACCGATTTCGACATTGTTACCAATTTCAACAATGCCAATTTGCATAATTTTGTGATTAAGACCATTTTGGTGGACAAAACCAAAACCATCTTGCCCAATTTTTGCCCCGCTATAAATTTGACAATTATTGCCGATGATGGCAAAACTAACTGTGGCATTAGCATTGATGGTGGTGTTGTTGCCAATGATGGTGCCATCTAAAATGCTAGCATTTGGGCCAATAAAACAATTTTCGCCGATTTCAACATTTTTGCCAACATAGGCGGTTGGGGCGATGATGGTGTTGCAACCAATTTTGGCAGTGTGATGAATGTGTTGTGAATCAAAATTATTAGGAATGATTTTATAAAGTGCAGAAACCAGCAAAGAATAGGCATAATAAGGGTTGTTATGCACTAAAGCAATAGTGTTTTGCGGTAGTTTTGTTAGATATTTTTCGGAAACCAAGCAAAAACCTGCCTGAGTATTGCTGATTGTGTCTAGGTATTTTTCAGAAGATAAAAAAGCAAGCTCGGTGTTTGAGGCATTTTTGAGAGTGTTTAAATCGGTGATAATGGTTTTGCCATCGAGCACTTTGTGGCAAGAACAGCCAGTAAGGGCGATGACTTGATCTAAGGTGAAATGTAAAAAGTTTTTTTGAAAAAATCTGTTGCGGTAAGTCATTTTGAAAAAAAATTATTGTGTTTGATGTAGTGGACGATAATAAATTTCAGAAACAAATCGATGCCCTTTTTCGCCTCTTTTAAGTTGCACAATTATATCGATAACATTGTTAATATAAGAAACAATTTCGCTAGGTGCCAAGCCTAAACCAGCTTGCATTACCATCATTTTTAGTTGTTCGATAGCCATTTTTGGAGTGTCGGCATGCAAAGTAGAAATAGAACCTGGGTGCCCTGTGTTGATGGCTCGTAAAAAACTAAATGCTTCTGCCCCCCTTAATTCGCCCACAATAATTCGTTCGGGGCGAAGGCGAAGGCAGGCTTCGATGAGATCTTGGGTGGTGACTTTTGCCCTGCCTTGCGAGCCTTTAGAAGCAAGAAGATGCACTCTGTTTTGATGATTAGTAAGATCAATTTCTCGAGCATCTTCGACGGTTATAAGCCTTTCGTGGCTTGGTATAGATCGCAAAACAGCATTAGAAAAAGTGGTTTTACCAGTTGAGGTGCCCCCAGAAATGATGATATTTTTTTTAGAAATTACAGCATGATGAATAAATTCTTTAATGCGGTTGAGTTTTAGTAGTTTTAGTAAAATATGTTGATTTTCATCTTCGACTTCTTTAATTAAGGTAGTGTTAAACATACCGAGTTTTTCATAGTCGTTGAGAGTCCATTTTAAAACTGAGGGTTTTCTTATTGAAATAACCACACAACCAGCCTCGCAAGCAGGTGGAAAAACCACTTGAATACGAAAACCATTAGGAAGAGTTGCCGAAAGCAAAGGCTCTTCTTCGCTCACTCGTTGCTCGGTAGATTGGGCAACTAACCGAGCCAAAGATTTGAGATGCTCAACATCAAAACCCGGAAGATCTTGCCGATAAGTATCGCCAGCAATTTCAACCCACACCTCGTTTGGCCTGTTGATAGAAATTTCGGTCACACCTTCTTTGTCGAGAATTTGCTTAAGAGGTAGCAAAAATGAATCAAGAGCAGCTACACTAGTCATGGTTAAAAATTAAAATAAATTCCAGTTAACATTATCAAACCTTTGTTGTTAATGTTGCTTTGGTTGGCAATGTTATTTGCCTTTGGTTGATTAATTTTAAAAGAAAAATTTGTAAATTCAATATAAGATAATAAATTTTTTTTAATTTTATAATCAAGACCAAAAGAAGTGGCGGTGTAGCGATTGTTTTGTAAATTGCTGTTAAAATTAGTAAGACTAGCACCGATTGGTCCAAAAGTATAAGCTAAGCCGTGGCTATAATAATAGGCATTGCCAAATTTTTTTGCTGATTGGCAAGTTTGTTGTGCAAAAAGTAAATTAGCTTGATAATTACAAGCATAAATGCCATTTTTTGCTTGTAAAGATTTGCCCCAAAAACCATAAGAAGTGGCGATTTTTATGCCAAAATAACTCACAATTGCTCCAAAATCGTAGCTGTTGAGATTATGTAGAGCAATTTTTTGCTGTTTGTTGCTGATTTTTCCTTGCTCGGTTGTGGCAGATAATTTGAGATTGAGATTTTCAAAATCTTGCTCGTAAAGCCAAGCAAGGCTGATAATTTGCTTGATTGGTAATAAATTGAAGTTTTGATTGGCATTTTGAGTGAAGAAGTTTTTTTGAGTATTAAAAGTGTAGCTCACCGCGAGCTGATGGTTTTGATATTTTGGCAAAAAATAGCTGATTTTGCTTGCATCTTCTAGGCCGTCAAAAGAGTTGTCTTTTAGGCCTCTTTGCTTGGTTTGTTGAAAACTTCTGCCCTCGCCACCATGCCCAATTGGCGATTGCGAAAGCAAAATAAAATTTGGAATTTTCAAATAAGGATCGTGATTATTTTTTGGCATTGGCAAGTTGAGGTGTTCTAGATATTTGCCGTTGATACCACCTGCTCCTCTGGCTATTTTGGCGGGATTTTGTTTGAGTTGCTGGTTGACCGCCAAAAAATTGCCAAATTCTAGTTTGCCAAAATCGTTTTTGACAGAAAAAAAAGCTTCGTCTAAAATTGGAGAAAGATTTTGATGATTGGTGTTGTAGTTGCTTTCGATTTTAAAATTAAGAGCGGTTGTGGTTTTGCCAAAAAAATGGCTGATAAAATTTTGTTGAGGGCGAACCCACACATAGCCATCAAGCCCCAAAGCAGGTTTTGGCGATAGATGAACTTGCTTTGGGGCGGTGAGTAAAAAATTAACATTGCCATCGAAATCAACAGAACTGGCAACACAATTGGTGGTAAAAAATATTAGGTAATAAAGTAGAGTATGCCAAATTTTTACATACATAATATCTTTTTGTGATTTGTTATTGCTTATTGCAAGCAATGCTAGATATTTTTAAAAATATGTCAAGATAAAAAGATGATTCTTATAATTTTATAAGTTTGGTGTATAGGGATTATAACATTTACACTCATTAAAATCACTACTGACAACTGTTTATTGATGGAGTAATGCCATCTGCTACAGATCCATTACATAGATCGCAGTAAGTTCTATTGGAATTTAACTTAGATCCTAGAGGGCACTTCCGTTACAAATATATTTACCGCTTTATCACAACCACTAGCTGGATCTCCAAAGGTTGCAGTTTGTATATATCCAGTTATCGTTTGCTAAGTTTATGATGTTGTATAAATAGTGGAGCAACTACAATAAACAGTGCGACCATCTTTTGTGCACAATCTGTAAGTAACTCTTCCGCTCTAAAAAGGACTATCATAGCACGAACAAGATCCGTTTCGACAATAGACATAACAATATTGTTTTGTGCATGCACTATCAAAATAACAACCAACGGAAGAACAGCCTATTGAATTTCTATGATATACCTGAAAATTAGGATTATCGACAACACAACTTCCAGAGGAATTTTTTTTGTATAGAATTAAAGTTTTAGATCCGCAGTAACCATCGACACATGTTCCGCTATTACAAGTTCCACTTGCTGTTATGTGTGAACCATTGGCGCAGTTTATCTTAATTTGAACATCATAACCAGAATAAACAGTGCAAGTACCTGCTATCTGATTATGATTATACCAGCCATTACTTATGCCACTTACACCGCTTACATAGCAAGAATCTCTATAGCAAGATGTTGAGTCTACATTATCTATTATAGAACCATCACTAGTGCAATTAGCCCAAAATGTTCCTAGCCAATTATTTGATTCTAGATTGCAATTATTCGAACCATAAGGTATGTTTGATTTCCAATTATTATTTCCAGCAAATCGATTAACTTGACAACTATTTTTATAGCAACTCTGAGGGTTTATATTTATATTAGTGCCGTCTGAATTAGTATTCCAACAGTTATATACAGCACTGTTGCTCCAAGGACTAGAATAACCAACTGCACAAGGCACATTAGGATTAAAATAATAAATATATCCTGTGTTATTTAGATTAGGAACTGTTGCTGGTAATTGGTTATATCCAGCTATTTGATTTACATTGCAACTATTCCATCTGCAAGATGCACTCCAAGTGCCATTTGCTTGGCAAACTGGATTCGATCCAGGAGTGCTAGAACCATAACCATCAATACCCTTGCAAGTTGCTGTGTTGCCATATACTCCGCTTATAGTAGAATAGTTACTGTTGGCAAGAGTGCCACAACTATTTATGGTGCAACTCTGAGGGTCTATATTTGTATTAGTGCCGTTTGAATTAGTATTCCAGCATCTATATGCAGCTGCTCCGTATATACTAGAATAACCAGTTGCACAAGATACACTAGGATTAAAATAATATAATGCATCGGTAGAATTTGTATTGGGAGCTGTTGCTGGTAGTGTGTTATATCCAGCTATTTGATTTACATTGCAACTATTCCATCTGCAAGATGCACTCCAAGTTCCATTTGCTTGGCAAACTGGATTCGATCCAGGAGTGCTAGAACCATAACCATCAATACCCTTGCAAGTTGCTGTGTTGCCATATACTCCGCTTATATTAGAATAGTTACTGTTGGCAAGAGTGCCACAACTATTTATGGTGCAACTTCCACTCCAAGTGCCATTATTGCAAGTTGGATTAGTGGCTCCAAGGCTAGAACTATAACCGTTATTGCAAGTTGCGGTGCCATTGTGTTGATAGGAATTTACAGTAGCATTAGATAAGGTAGTAGGGCAGTTTGCATTGCAACCACTGGCAGAAATAGAAGCTGACACACTTCCGCCAGTGGTATTGTTGCAGGTATAAGTTGCAATAGCATTGCCACTATAACCACTAGCACAAGATTCTCCTGTAATGGGAGTTGAGGTTGTGTTATAGTTATAGGTAAAGCCATCAGGTAAAGTATAACCAGTAGGAGCAGATGGAACTGTGCAGGTGTTGATGGTGCAACCGCTTAATGTAGCAGGGGTAGATGATTCTACAGAAGCAGCATTGCAAGTATATTGAGGAGTGCCACTATAACCAGTAGCACAAGATGCTCCTGTAATGGCAGTTTCGGTTGTGGTGTAGCTATAATTAAAGCCAGCAGGTAAAGTATAACCAGTATGAGTAGATTGAGCTGTGCAGGTGTTGATGGTGCAATTGCCAACGGCAACATTTTGACCAACAGTGGCACAAATATTGCTTGGAACCGGTGTTATTTGCGATTTAGTGTAGCCAGTAGGACAAGATAATGAATTGTATTTAGTGGTTAAATCATCGCCTGTTACAAATGTTGTGGTTGCACCTGAATAATTGAGTATCGCATTGCAACTGTTGGCAGCGCAACTACCACTCCAAGTGCCATTTGCTTGGCAAGTTCGGGTTTGATTGCCAGTTCCACCATAACCATTGTTACAAGTGGCTGTGTTATTATAATTTTGAGTTGTTGTAGCGCTGCTGTTGGCAAGTGCTGTGCAGGTGTTGATGGTGCAAGAGCCATTCCAGCTACCATTGTTGCAGGTTATGTTGCCTCCTGTTGAAGAAGTGTAGCCAATATTACAAGTTGCGGTTCCGCCGTGAATATTAGAACTTACATTAGCATTAGATAAAGTTGCAGAGCAGTTAGCATAACAACCACTAGCATTTGTTATTACCGCAGCAGATCTCACAAAACTACTAGAAGTTGGAACAGTCCACACACTGTTGTTATCACTAACTTGTAACTTAATATCTGCTCCACAACAACCATCATAATATAGCAATTCAATCGGCACAATGGTGTTGTTTGTTAAATAAATGCCACCATCAAAACACAGAGTTCCATGAGTAGTCCAGTCTTTTCTAACAACTTGATTATTAATTTTTAATCTAAAACCATCATCAGAGCATATTTTAAAATAATGAGTGCCCGTTCTATTAACTTTATAACCGCCACTAAAAATAACTAAAACATAATTGGCTTGACCGCTATTTAAAATATTGCCAAGGTTAAAGGTAAAATCAATAGTATCAACACTTCCAGAAGATAATAGAGGATAAAAGATAGGAAAAGAATCTATTAGAGCTTCATTTGGCACCGCATTAGGAGAAATGTTGTATGTCTTATAATTTAGACCTGATAGATTAGTATTGTTGCAGGTATAGGTTATAGCATGAGTGCCACTATAACCAGTAGCACAAGATGCTCCTGCGATTGTAGTTGGGGTTGTGGTGTAGCTATAATTAAAGCCAGCAGGTAAAGTATAACCAGTAGGAGCAGATGGAGCTGTGCAGGTGTTGATGGTGCAATTGCCAACGGCAACATTTTGACCAACAGTGGCACAAATGTTACTTGCAGTGATTGTTGATTTAGTGTAGCCAGTAGGACAAGATAATGAATTGTATTTAGTGGTTAAATCATCGCCTGTTACAAATGTTGTGGTTGCACCTGAAACTTGCGAATTACTAGGTGAATAATTGAGTATCGCATTGCAACTGTTGGCAGCACAACTACCACTCCAAGTGCCATTTGCTTGGCAAGTTCGGGTTTGATTGCCAGTTCCACCATAACCAGTGTTACAAGTGGCTGTGTTGCCATATTCTCCGCTTGTAGCAGAATATTCGTTGCTGTTAGCAAGGGTGCCGCAACTATTTATGGTGCAAGAGCCACTCACACTAGCGGTTCCGCCATAAGTTGGGCAATTGGCGGTGATGGTGCCACTGTAGCCTGTGTTACAAGTAAGAGACTGACCATGAGTGAATGATCCAGAGGCTGAAGCTGTATAGCCAGTATTGCCACTTATGCCATTGCAGACTTTAGCTATGCTCCATTTATTAGCAAGGTAATCTTGCACCGAGTTGATTTGGGCAGTGGTGAGAGCAGAAGAGTAGATGAGAAGTTCGGCGATTTGACCTTTGAAG
>Ga0247832_1000482_pt1 | contig 80415 bp, 68 predicted proteins | sample LaCruzMarch2015__10_FD_192407 | JGI IMG/M metagenome (GOLD analysis project Ga0247832, IMG submission 192407) | Freshwater microbial communities from meromictic Lake La Cruz, Castile-La Mancha, Spain - LaCruzMarch2015_4m | ecosystem: Environmental > Aquatic > Freshwater > Lake | place: Spain... | reverse complement strand
GAGCAACTTCAACCTGCGCTGTCGCGGGCAACCGCTGCACCAGATCGCGCCGACGGTCGTCGAGGTGATCGGATGTTAATTAAACAGTATTGAGGCTAGAACTGGCCCTGCAAATCCCAGGCCGACAGGTTGGAACCACCTGCGTGCTGAACCGCTGCGCACTCAGCGCCTTCCGCAGGCCTCCAGCGTCGCCACAGTGCTGCGGTACAGCAACTGCGCCACCTCCAGGGCCGGCCGGCGGTCGAGCTCTTCGTTGATCACCTCGACATTGATCGCGGTGCTGCCGGGCAGGCAGTGCATGAAGCCGGCAAGGTCGAACTCGCCCTGCCCGCACGGCACGCGAAACCGGATGCAGTCCTCGATGTAGTCGGGCACGGTCGCCTGCAAGGGCCCGTCGTTGATCTGGATGGCGTGCATGCGCGCCGGGTCCAGGCCGGCGAGCGACGCCAGCCCGCCGCCACGAAACACATGCCAGCTGTCGACGCACAGGCCCAGATTGGGGGCGCCTCCGGCCTGGTCGATCAGGCGCAGCGCCGAGGGCGCATCGGGCACCGCCGTGGGAGGAAGGAACTCGATCGCCAGCTGCGTATCGGGCAGGCGGGCCGCCACCTTCTCCAACCACACCGCCGCAGCCGCCAGGTCGACCGGTGTGCCATCGATCGGTGGCGTCACCTGGACCCGCGGCGCGCCGAGATACCCGACCATCTCCACCACCGCCTCCAGCAGGTCGTCCCGCAGCAGGCGCAGCGGCTCGATCTCGCTCAGGTACAGGCCATGGTCATCCAGCAGCGAGCGGATGCGCGGGCCGGTCAAGCCGCTGCGCAGGGTCTCGGCCCAGCGGTCGGCGCGCAATGCGATGCCATCGAAGCCGGCCTGCGCCGCCACTGCCACACGCTCGGGCAGCGGCGCGTGGCGGATGCTCATGAATCCCAGGTTGATGTGGCGTGTGGTCATGGTCGGTGCTCGCAGGTGAGTGGCGGTGGATGTGCAAGGCCAGTGCGGTGCATCAGCCCGCGAGTTGCTGCAGTGCCTTGCCGGTCAGTTCGTCGGCGCGGTCGAGCACCTGCTGCTTCCAGCTGTCGGTGTCGACATAGAACACCTCGCGCAGGCGTTGCTGGATGGCCCGCCCCTGGGTGCTGTCGAGTTGCCCGCGCGCGTGCAGCCAGTGGTCGGCCCGCAGCGCGGCGCGCACCTCGGGCGATGGCAGGGTTCCGAATTCGATGCCCAGCACGGGGCCCGTCTTGCCCTGGTCGTACAGGTGGCGGAACGGCAGGCCGATATGCCCATGCAGCGGGGTCGATTGCCCGGTGCCACGCTCCAGCCAGGTCACATCGTCGCCGAACCAGCGCTGGCACTCGGCAAAGTCGGCATCGGTTGGCTTGCCGACGTAGCTGGCCTCGCCGTAGCCCATCGGGCCCAGGCCGGTGTGGACGTCGAAGAAGCAGAAGCGCTGCGCTGGCGCCAGGTGGGTGTCGATCAAGGCGCGCAAGGTGCGGTTGGACCAGGTGGGCGCGGTGCCGCCGTAGAACACGCCATCGGGAAAGGCGTACTGCCCGCCGGCCATCGCCTGGTGGAAGACCCGGTCGCCGTGCTGCAGCCGGTACTGCTCCAGCGCCGCATCGGCCAGCGCGCGTTGCGGCCCGTCGATGTCCTGCGGAATGATCCAGGGGTGGATCTCGGCATACCCGGCATTCACCCGTAGCGGCGGCCACCGCGCGAAACTTGGCGCGCGCCTCGGCGTAGGTCTGCGAGAAGGCGTCGGACGGCCGCACCGCGGCCAGGGGATCGGGCGTCGATGTCATGCCAGCCAGTATCGCATCGCCTGCCAGCCCGGCGGACGGACGGCACTTGCGCCCTACACTTCGGGCAAACCCTCGAACGCGCCCTGGAGACACGCATGGCCCCCTACCCGCACCTGCTCGCCCCGCTCGACCTGGGCTTCACCACTCTCAAGAACCGCGCCATCATGGGCTCCATGCATGTGGGGCTGGAGGAAGCCCGCGACGGCTTCGCCCGCATGGCCGCGTTCTATGCCGAGCGCGCCCGCGGCGGCGTGGGCCTGATCGTCACCGGCGGCATCGCACCCAACGAACGCGGCCGGCCGATGCCCGGTGGCGCCTGCATGACCAACCAGGCCGAGGCCGACAGGCACCGGGTGGTGACGCAGGCGGTGCACGATGCCGGCGGCAAGATCGCGATGCAGATCCTGCATTTCGGCCGCTACGCCTACCACCCGGAGCTGGTGGCGCCCAGTGCGCTGAAGGCGCCGATCAGCGCCTTCCGGCCCCATGCGCTGACCGGCGAGGAAATCGAGCAGACGGTCACCGACTAAGTGCAGGCGGCGGCACTGGCGCAGTCCGCCGGCTACGACGGCGTCGAGATCATGGGCTCGGAGGGCTACCTGATCAACGAGTTCGTCGCGCTGCAGACCAACCAGCGCGACGACGCCTGGGGCGGCAGCTTCGAGAACCGCATCCGCTTCCCGCTGGAGATCGTGCGCCGCACCCGTGCGCGGGTGGGGCCGAACTTCATCCTGATCTTCCGCCTGTCGATGCTCGACCTGGTGGAGGGCGGCTCCACACTGGACGAGGTGGTGCAACTGGCGCAGGCGCTGGAGCAGGCCGGCGTCACGATCCTGAACACCGGCATCGGCTGGCACGAGGCGCGCATCCCCACCATCGCGACCAAGGTGCCGCGTGCGGCCTTTGCCTGGGTGACGCAGCAACTCAAGGGCAAGGTCGGCATCCCGCTGGTGGCCACCAACCGCATCAACACACCCGAGGTGGCCGAGCAGGTGCTGGCCGACGGCATGGCCGACATGGTGTCGATGGCGCGCCCCTTCCTGGCCGACGCCGACTTCATGCGCAAGGCGATGGAGGGCCGCGCCGACGAGATCAACACCTGCATCGGCTGCAACCAGGCCTGCCTGGACCACACCTTCGGCGGCAAGATCACCTCCTGCCTGGTGAACCCGCGCGCCTGCCACGAGACGCTGATGGTCGAGCGGCCCGCCACGGCGAAGGAACATATCGCCGTGGTGGGCGCCGGTCCGGCCGGCCTGGCCTTCGCCACTACGGCGGCGCGGCGGGGTTTCGAGGTGACCTTGTTCGACGCCGCACCGGAGATCGGCGGCCAGTTCAACGTCGCCAAGCAGGTGCCGGGCAAGGAGGAGTTTGTCGAGACCCTGCGCTACTACGGCAAGCAACTGGCCCTGACGGGCGTGCACCTGCGGCTGGGCCAGCGCGTCGCGGCTGCGGACCTGCATGGCGCAGGCTTCCGGCATGTGGTGCTGGCCACCGGCGTGCAGCCGCGCCGGCCCGACATCCCCGGCATCGACCATCCCAAGGTGGTGGGGTATCTGGATGTGCTGCGCGACAAATGCGCCGTGGGCCGCCAGGTGGCGCTGATCGGGGCGGGCGGCATCGGTTTCGACGTGGCCGAATACCTGCTGCACGAGGGCACCAGCCCGAGCCTGGACACCGCGAAATTCTTTGCCGAGTGGGGCGTGGACATGCAGTATGGCGCCCGAGGCGGCCTGCAGCCGGCGCATATCCCGCCCAGCCCGCGCAAGCTCTTTCTGCTGCAGCGCAAGACCAGCAAGGTCGGCGACGGTCTGGGCAAGACCACCGGCTGGATCCACCGCACCTCGCTGAAGAACCGGGGCGTGGAAATGGTCAACGGCGTGCAGTACCAGCGCATCGACGACGCCGGCCTGCACATCCGCGTGGGCGACAAGGACATGACCCTGCCCGTCGACACCGTCGTGGTGTGCGCCGGCCAGGATCCGCAGCGCGAACTGCAGGCGGATCTGCTGGCAGCCGGTTGTGTGGTGCACCTGATCGGCGGCGCCGACAAGGCGGCCGAGCTCGATGCCAAGCGCGCGATCAAGCAGGGCACCGAACTGGCGCTGGCCTTCGACCCGGCAGCCGCCGCCGCGCCCGCTGTGGCCCCCGCGCATGCCGCACTGGCGCTGCAACCCGCGGCCGCCAAGAGCCTGGCGCAATGGCATGCCATGGTGGCCGCGCAGGACATGGGTGGGCTCGGCGACATCCTGCACCGCAAGGCGGTCTTCCGCTCGCCGATGGCGCACACGCCCTACCCGAGCGCGCAGGCGGTACAGCTGATCCTGGGCACGGTGGCACAGGTGTTCGAGAACTTCACCTACCACCGCCAGACGGCCAGTGCGGACGGGCTGAGCGCCGTGCTGGAGTTCAGCGCCAGCGTGCAGGGCAAGGAACTCAAGGGCGTGGACCTGATCCAGTTCGATGCCCAGGGCCTGATCGTCGACTTCGAGGTCATGGTGCGCCCGCTGAGCGGCCTGCAGGCGCTGGGCGAGGAGATGGGCAAGCGGCTGGCGCCGTACATGGCCATGATGAAGAACGCGAAGCCCGCGCAGTGAGGGGCAGGCAGGGTCCATCACTGATGGCCAGCGTGAGCGGCGCCATGGGCTAGGCGCCCGGCTGGCGCCCACGGAGCGGCCCGCCTCAGCGTGATTTCTGGCGCCGGGCGCGCAGACCGAGCACGCCCAGACCGGCCAGCAGCAAGGCCCAGGTCTCCGGCTCGGGCACGGGTGCCAGGCTGTAGAGCGCGGTGCTCATGCCATCGGTTGCAGAGGCGCCTTCGTTGGCGATTGCCAGGTAGAACATGCCGTCCTGTGCAAAGCTCACCACGCCTTCTGGGCGCTTGGTTCCGTTGGTGACGATCATGTCGACGAAGCTGCTGTTTGCCGGGTCGGTGATGTCGAAGATCGCGACTGCACCTTTGGTGGTCCGCTCCAGGCCGATGAAGGCGTAAGTGCGGCCGTTGATGCTCTGCAGGGCCACGCCCTCGGGCTCCACGCCCTTGTCGTCGCTGCGGCCGTCGTCGTAGATGCCGCGGGCAATGGCCTCGGCGTCCAGGATGTTTCCACTGTCATAGACGATGGTACCGTCGGTACCCCGGATGGAGAAGGACCGGCCGCCCATGCTGACAAGGTTTTCGGCACTGGACATGTCCTTGATCACGTTGATGCGGTTCAGGGGTGCAGCCGTACCGTAGAGGGCGCCGGCACGGCCGATGTCACCGGGCTCGTCCTGGTCCTGGGCATCGCCTTCGTTGGCCATGACCAGGAAAGTCTTGTCACCCACATCGTAGGCTACCACCGAGTCAGGCTGATACGCTCCCTTGAGGTTCACCTGGATCAGGGAAACGGGCCCAGTGTTGCTGGGGTCGATGGCGTTCTTCAGCAGGCTGTAGTCCTTCAGCCCCAGCCCGGTGATGCCGGTGAACTGGTGGGTCGCCAGATCCAGGGTCGCAATGGCATTGTGTTCCTGCAGGGTCACCCAGGCCTTGGTACCTGCCTTGTTCACGGCGATGTATTCGGGTTCGTAGTTGAAGGGCACGACCCCGCGCAGCCCGCTGCCGGTGGTGGGGATGCTGCCCCCCAGCCCGATGGTGGTCACCGTGCGGTCGGACATGCGGATGATGCTTACGCCTCCGGTCGGGTCGGTGAGGCTGGGGTAGGTGTTGGGTGTGCCTTCATTGGCCACCAGCAGCTTGCTGCCGTCAGCGGTAAAGGTCAGCATGTCGGGCAGCGAACCCACCGAAACCGTGTGGACCCCGCTGGTCAGGCTTCTGGTGCTGGTGTTGTAGAACTGCACGATGCCGGGCAGCTCGCGGTTCACAGTGCTTTCGATCGCGAAGGCGGCAATGCCGTTGTGGATGGCGATGCTGTTGATGGCGCCAAATGCACTCAGGTCGATGCGGCTGTTGAAGCTCAGGCCGGTCGGGGCGACGTTGAGCACATCGACACCGCTGACGCCCGACACCCACAGGGTGCGGGTCTGGGCGTCGTAGGCGGCGATCTCCGCGTTGAAGCCACCGGAGGTGGCGTGGAGATAGGTCGCGCCCGCCTGGCTCATGCTGGCAAAGGTGGTGGCCATGGCCGGCGTGGTGCTGGCAAAAGCTGCAGCCACGGCGGCCGTCAGGGTCAAGGTTCGGTGGAGTTGCATGGAAGGTGCTCGCAAGGGCAGGGTTGAAGAGTGGTGACTGGCGATCAATCAGCCAGGGTAAGCGGGTCAGATGACAAAACCGTGACAACGACGGGCGCCGGCGCGATGCGCGTGGGCATTGCCTGATGCCACCGGGGCGCCGCGCCGCGTAGGACATCTACTACCGCGACAAGCGGTGCCGTCCGCTGTCAGGCGTGCGGCCTGCCTCCCATACTGAAAGTTCCGGACCCAGGCCCTGCATCGGCAGCGGCTTCACCGTCCACCACCGACCCCCAGGGAGACTCCATGAGAAAGATTTTCAGAACCGCGTTCGCACTCACGACAGTGGCACTGGCCGCACAGGCTGCCGCACAGGTCACGTTCTAAGAGCAATATCCGACGCTGCGCTCCATGGGCCTGAACAACCGCATTTCCTCGCTGCAGGCCATGGCACGCGAGGAGGCTGCGGCACCGGCAGCGGGCCGGATCGTCATCTACGAGAACGAGAACCTCAGCGGGCGCTCGTTCGCTGCGCAGGAGGAGATCGCCAGCTTCGCGCCATACGGTTTCAACGACCGGATCTCGTCGATCGAAGTGACGGGTGAACCCTGGCTCGTCTGCCGCGACAGCGCCTTCGCCGGGCCGTGCGTGGTCCTGCGGGAAGGCAAGTACCCTTCCCTGGCAGCGATCGGGCTGAACAACCGGATCTCCTCCATGCGCAAGGCGGAACGCGACAACGGAGCCAGGCTGGGCGTACGGGATGGCAACACCATGCCCGCCCGCGCCGCCTACGATGCGCGGCGTCGGGACAACGAAGCCCTGTTCGAGGCCAACGTGACTGCCGTGCGGGCGGTCGTCGGCCCGCCCGAGCAGAGGTGCTGGGTCGACCGTGACCAGGTGGCAGTGGAGCCCTCCCGCTCCAACATCACTGGCACCATCGTCGGCGCCCTGCTCGGCGGCATCCTCGGCCACCAGGTGGGTGACGGTCGCGGGCGCGACCTGGCCACCGTGGGTGGCGCGGTCGCCGGCGGCGCCATCGGTGCTTCGGTGGGCCGCGACGCCCCGGCCGCTGCGACCCAGGATGTCCAGCGCTGCAGCACCGTGCCCAGCCAGGCCCGTGCCGAACTGTGGGACGTCACCTACAACTTCCGGGGCCAGGAGCACCGCGTGCAGATGACCTCGCCACCGGGCGCCACGATCGTCGTCAACCGCAACGGCGAGCCACGGGTCTGACCCCTGGCAGTGACATCCCACACCGCCAGGCCCCTGGGCCCGGTGGCGGGGCAGGCCTTCAATCCGCCTGAAACTGGGCCGCGTTGCGCCCCTTGAACGGCGCGTAGAAGGCCTTGATGCGGGCCATGTCGGCCTCGATGTCGCCCGTGGGCACGAAGACCGGGCCCAGGCCGGACACCTTGCGTTCGTAGTCCATGTAGGCCATCACGATCGGAACCCGGGCAGCGGCCGCGATGTAGTAGAAGCCGGTCTTCCAGTACCGCGTCCTGCCGCGGGTGCCCTCGGGCGGCACGATCAGCTGCATCGCGCCCGGCGCATCGGTGAGCGCGAGCGCCGATGCAGCCACCAGATCGTTGGAACGCGAGCGGTCGACCGGGATGCCGCCAAGCCAGCGCATGAACCACCCGAAGGGCCAGCGGAACAGGCTCGCCTTGCCCATCCATCGGATGTCCAGGCCCAGCGCGAAGGCCACCATCAGGGTGTAGGGCAAGTCCCAGTTGCTGGTGTGCGGCGCCGCGATGAACACGCTCTTGCGGGCCTCGGGCGCGAGAGCGCCCTGCACCTGCCAGCCTGTGACGCGCAGGAACAGGACGGAGCCCGCACGCAGCAGGGAGTCGACGACCGGGGTGGAAAAAATCGTGCGGGACATTCGGAGCCAGGGCGGGTGTCAAGCGACCCTGTCACAGGCACCGAACAAGATGAAAGGCCGGGATTATCGCCCGGCACGAACACCCGGCCTATTGCCAGCTCGCTGCCAGCACCGGCGCGAGCTGCTCCCGGTACGGCGCCGACAGGCTGGACTGCCCCATCGGAGGCGGGGCGAAGGCCGCCATGGCATTCACAAGCGTGTGCACCTGGCTGTCGAGCAGCATGCGTCCGTCCCCCGCATGGAACTGCTCCAGGCGGTGGGCCTGTGTGCTGTACCAGCCGCTGATGCTGAGCCGGTCACCCGTGCCGATCACGCTGACCTCGAGGTTGTTCGCCTGGCGGCGGAACCACAGCTGGTCGAAGGCGATGTCGGCGCCGAATGCAGCCACATCGGTGTTGCCTGGCGTCGTGTCGTTCTCGTAGATCCCGTCGGCACCCCAGCCACGGCCGAGAAAGTAGGTGTCGCTGCCCGCGCCACCCACCAGCAGATCGGACCCTGCACCGCCATCGAGCCGGTTGGCCGCAGCGTTGCCGCGCACGGTGTTGGGCAGCACATTGCCGGTACCGTGGATCGCCTGGATGCCGGTGAGCTCCAGGTCCTCCACGTGTGCGGCCAATGTGTGACTCACCGTGGAACGCACGATGTCGTGGCCGGCACCAGGCCCCTCGATGACGGTGTCGGCCAGATGGTCCACCAGGTAGACATCGGCACCCAAACCGCCGCTCATGGTGTCTGCACCCGCTCCCCCGTCGAGGAGGTCATTGCCGTTCAGGCCGATGCGCAGGGCACCTTGCGTCGACAGCACGCCGTACCCCAACGCGGTGTTGGCGCCATCAAACGCGGCTGCACCGGTGCCGAAGTCCAGCACCGACCCCGCCCCGCTGGCACTGATGCTGCGGCCGTTCACGTCGATGCGGTCCACATGCAGGTTGCGGTCCTGCCCGAGGTCTGGCCGGTAGGCATCGTTGGTGAACACGATGTCCACCGCGCGGCCCCGGGTGCCGGGGGCCACCACCACCGTGTAGGGCGAGAAGGACACGCTCTGGACACTGAAGGTCTGCAGCTTCGCGCCACCGAGCCACACCTCCATCGTGGGCCAGACGCCCTCGCACACGGTGCCGCGGGCAAACACGACCAGGCTGTTGACCTGCTCCTCCCAGGGCGTCTCGCCCGGCGCATCACCGACCAGCACATCGCTGCCCTCGCCGCCCAGCAGTCGGTCGCTGCCGGCACCACCGTGCAGTGTGTCGTTGCCCGTGCCGCCCGACAGGGTGTTGGCTGCGGCATTGCCACGCAGCGTGTTGTGCAGACTGTTGCCTGTGCCATGGATGGCAGCCTGGCCGACCAGCGTGAGGTGCTCGACCTCCGTGCCCAGGCCAAAACTGATGCTGCTCTCGATGCTGTCCTCGCCACCGCCCGGCAGTTCATAGATGCGGTCGCCCGAGTCGTCCACCACATAGGTGTCGTCTCCCGCACCTCCGACCAGCATGTCGGCACCAGCAGCGCCGTCGAGCCGGTTGGCCCAGGCGGTGCCACGCAAGGTGTTGCTGCCCGCATTGCCGGTCGCGCTGAAGGCATTCGCACCCGACAACTCCAGATCTTCCAGGTGGGGCGTCAGCACGTAGCTCACGGTAGCACGCACGATGTCATGACCGGCGCCTGGCAGTTCCACGATGGAATCGGCGGCAGCGTCCACCAGGTACAGGTCGTTGCCCACGCCACCGACCAGGGTGTCGATGCCAGCACCGCCATCGAGCTGGTCATTGCCACCCAGGCCGATGCGCAATGCGCCATGGCTGGACAAGACCCCATACCCGACCGAGGTGTTGAAACCATCGAAGGCGCCCACTCCGGTCCCGAAGTCCACCACCACGCCGGCACCGCCGGCCGCCAGCGTGCGGCCATTCACGTCGACGCGGTCCACGTACAGGTTGCGGTCCTGCCCCAGGTCGGGCCGGTAGGCGTCGTTCGTGAAGACGATGTCGATGCTGTGGGCGCTGATGCCTGGCGGAACAGGGACGGCATAGGCCGCCCACTGGTTGCTGGCCACGCTGATGCTGTGCACCCGGGTGCCCGACAGCCACACCTCCATCGTGGGCCACTGGCCTTCGCACACGGTCCCGCGGGCGTGAACCACCAGGCTGGTGATGGCCTCGGCAGGTGCGGCTTCACCCAGTGCATCTCCCTGGAGGAAGTCGGCCCCGTCGCCCCCGTGGAGCCGGTCGTTGCCAGTGCCGCCCTGCAGCCGGTCCGAACCGCCCAGGCCGCTGAGCACATCATGGCCGGCCAGGCCCTGGAGGTCGTCCGCGCCGGCGGTGCCCGTCAGCACATCGGCTGCGGCCGAGCCCGCGATCAGCACGGGCAGTGCGGCCTGGACGGCTGCCTCGTTCCACACGGTCCCGTTGTCGAACCGCAGGGCCTCGATCCGCTGCCCGGCCCCCAGGAACCAACCGGCCACCGTGATCTGGTCCCTCCCGTTGGCATGCGCCAGCAGCAGATCGCCTTCCGCACGCGCCACCCGGATGTCCCCCGGAAGAATGCCCAGGCCGAAGCGTATCTCGTCCGTATGCCCCGCAACGGGCGCGGTCTCCGTGATCGTGTCCTGGCCATCGCCCAGACCGAAGTGGTAGCGGTCGTTGTAGGCGCTGCCGATCAGGGCGTCGTTGCCCGGCCCGCCCTCGAACACGGTGTCGCGCGCCAGCGCGGTCGCCCACAAGGTGTCGTTGCCCGCACCGCCGCGCAGCTGGTTGCTGGCCCAGTAGTCGCGGACGATCGGGAACATGCCCGCGAAGCTCACGACGGTGAACTTGCCATCATCCGCGATCAGCAGGTCGTCGCCTGCGCCACCATCGAGCAGGTTGCGGCCCCGACCCCCATTGAGCCGGTCGTCACCGCCCAGACCGTACAGGGTGTCGTCCATGTCGGAGCCGGTCATGGTGTCACGCACCTCCGTACCCTGCACGACCAGGGCTTTGGCGGTCAACTCCGACGCACTCCAGCTGCTGCCGTCCGCGAAGCGCACGCTCTCGATGCGCCGGGCCGTGGCGGAGAAATTGGCGGTGCTGGCAAACCAGTCGCCGACGGTGACCTGGTCGGTGCCGTTGGCATGCGAGAAGTGGAGGTCGTTTGCGTAACGCCACACGCGGATGTCGGCCGGCGCGATGCCGGGGCCGAACTCCAACACATCCTGCGCGCCGGTCGGGGTGCCGGTCTCGGATTCGGTGATCCAGTCCTGCCCGTCGCCAAGGCGAAAGCGGTAGGTGTCCGCATGGTCGCTGCCCTGTGCGCTGTCGCTGCCGCGCCCTCCGTCGAACACGGTGTTGCGGGCGGTCGGGGCCGCACTCAGGCGGTCGTTGCCATCCGCGCCGAGCAGCACGGTGCCGAGGGCTCCAGCCCCTGCGGCCAGCACGTCATGGCCATCACCGCCGTCCAGCAGGTCGGTGCCACCGGCGCCCTGCAGAGTGTCGGCACCCGCCAGGCCGCGCAGGGTGTCGTTCATCGCGGTGCCCAGCAGCTCATCGTCACCGGCGGTACCCGCCACCACCAGCGCGGCCCCGGTCATGGCGGCAGCCGTCCAGACGGTCTGGTCGACAAACAGGACCTGCTCCACCCAGGGTTGCGCGGCGGTGAACCATGCCTTGACCGCGATCTGGTCCAGACCGTTGCGGTGCGCCAGCACCATGTCCTCGCCGGACCGGCGCACGGTGATGTCTGCCGGTGCGATGCCGTTGCCGAACACCAGGCGGTCGACCACGCCTGCCTCGGCCGCGTTTTCGGTGATGGTGTCGCGACCGTCGCCAGGGGCGAAGTGGTAGGTGTCCCCCAGAATGCCGCCAAGCAGTTGGTCCTGCCCCGGGCCGCCGATGAGGATGTCGCCGAAGGCGCTGGCGATCAGCGTGTCGTCGCCGGCGGTACCGCGCTGCACCGGGTCGGTGACCACCAGGGTCAGTCCTGCGCCGGCAGTCACGCCGTACCTGTCGCTGCCGCGCAGTTCCAGTTGGAGGCTGCCCGCATGGGTCGCCCCGGGCCGGGCCGTGAAGGTCCGCGTCTGCGCGTCGAACGCGAGCCAGTCCGGCAACGCTGCGCCGCCAGCCATGCGCAGGCTGTAGCGCACCGTGTCACCGGCGTCCGGATCGGTGAAGGTGCCTGCCGCGAAGCTGTGCACCAGGGGCGTACCGATGCGCGCCTGCAGTACCGGCAGGGCCAGGGTCAGTGCCGGGGCGCGGTTGCTGGCGGCACGTGCCACCTCCTGCCCGATGCGGGCACTGTCCCAGGCCGGATCGGCCGCGAAGGCGATCCGGTCGATCCGGTGGTCCAGCACCTGGGTACCTTGGACGACATCGGGTGCGAAGTGGTCGATCACCACGACCGCGTCCGCGCTGTCCGACAGTTGCAGCACGAGCGCATCGCCCGTGCGAAAGGCCAATACCTCGCCGGCGCGAATGCCGGCGCCAAACTGCAGCGTGTCCTGCGCCGGCGCTTGCAGGGCATCGGTCATGTTGCGCAGCAGATCGGTGTTGTAGATGGTGTCACGCCCATCACCCCGTGCGAACAGGTAGACGTCATCACCGGCTGCACCGACCAGGAAGTCGTCCCCCGCGCCGCCGCGCAGACTGTTGTTGCCGGCGTTGCCCTGCAGATGGTTGCCCAGCGCATTGCCCGCCAGGGTCAGCGCGCCGCCACCCAGCGCCACCAGGTGCTCCACATGGTCTGGCAAGGCGAAATGCACGTGGCTGCGCACGGTGTCCGTGCCCTCGCCGGCGGCCTCGACCACGGTGTCGCCCGGGTCATCCACCTCGAAGCGGTCGTCCCCGGTGCCGCCCACGAGCGTGTCGGCACCATCGCCGCCGTCCAGCGTGTCGTTGCCGGCCCGCCCGAACAGCAGATGGGCGCCTTCGCCGCCGGTGAGGCGATTGCCTTCGTCATTGCCGGACGCTTCCCTGGCTGCGCTGCCCAGCAGGACCAGGTGCTCGACATGGTCAGGCAAATGGAAAATGACACTGCTCGTCACCGTGTCGACGCCACCGCCGTGGCGCTCGAAGACCGCGTCGCCGGGATGGTCGACGGCATAGTGGTCATCCCCGCTGCCGCCATCCATGCGGTCGGCGCCGGTGCCGCCGTCCAGCACATCGTTGCCGCTGCCGCCGCGCAGGGTGTCGGCGCCGCCGCCGCCGTAGAGACGGTCGTCGCCCTCCTCTCCGTCCAGATAGTCTGCGCCATCGAAGTCGGTCACGCCGGTGTCGGCACCAGCCAGGTCGCCGCGCAGCAGATCGTTGCCGCTGTCGCCGAACAGGACGTCGTCGCGACCACCGCCGCTCAGGCTGTCGTCGCCCGCGCCGCCGTCGAGGACATCGTCGCCATGCCACGCGCCCGCCAGCACGGCCAGCGCGTCGTCGCCACGCAGGTCGTCGTGGCCGTCGCCGCCCAGCAGCGTGTCGCCCCGGCCGCCGCCCACCAGCAGGTCGTTGCCGGCTTCGCCATCGAGCAGGTCCACCCCGTGGTGCTGCCCCTCCAGCGCGGCACTGCTCTCGTCGCCGCGCAGTGCATCGTCGCCCGCGCCACCGTGCAGCTTGTCGTCACGCCCGCCGCCCACCAGGGTGTCGTCGCCCTCCCCGCCCGCCAGATCGTCGTCCCCCCAGGCCAGGTGCCGGTCCGCCAGCGGCAGGCTGGCGAGGTTGACCGCCGCGGTGTCCCCCCAAAGGGTGTCTGCACCCGCGCCGCCGCGCAGCACATCGCCCCGGCCGCCGCCCTCCAGATAGTCGTTGCCGGCATCGCCATGCAGGGTGTCCGCGCCATGAAACTGCAGTGGCACGAAATACACGCCGTCCAGCGGGCCGCCCGTGTCGCCGAAGAGCTGGTCATCGTCATCACCACCGATCAGCCTGTCCGCGCCCCCACCCCCTTCGACCGTGTCGCGGCCCGCACCGGCGTCGACATGGTCCGCGCCGTGGTCCGCCGGCAGGGCGGTGTTCAGAAAGCCCGCCAGCACGATGCCGTCCGCACGGACGGTGTCGTCGCCGGTGCCGGCATCGATGATGTCGGCACCGGCCATGCCATCCAGATGGTCCTGGCCAGGTCCGCCCAGCAGGTAGTCGTCACCGGCGCCGGCGATCACATGGTCGTCGCCGTCGCCTGCGTCGACACGCTGGCTGTCGCGCCCCATGCCTGCACCTGCGGCGCCTTCCCAGACCGAGAGAACGTCATCCTGCGCGAATACGCCCCAGGTCGCACCGCGGCCGAGCACGGTCTTGTCGGGCGGCGGAACCCAGAGGTCCGCCGGACCGAGTTGCTGCAGGCCGTGGTGGAGGCTGCCTGCGGCAAGGATGAAGTCGTTGCCCGCACCGCCTTGCAGATCGTTGCTGCCGGCGCCGCCGGCCAGGAGGTCCTCACCATCGCCACCCAGCAGCAGGTCGTTGCCGGCACCGCCATCCAGCGCGTCGTTCCCGAGCAGCCCCTGCAACTGATCGGCACCGGTGCTGCCGAACAACACGTTGTCGAGCACCTGCATGCCGGTGCCTGCAAGCAGGTTGCCATCCCCCTGGGCTGTGAACGCCAGGCCGCCCTGTTCCACCACCAAGCGGCCATCGCGCAGGATCGCCTGGCTGCTGGTGCGCATGGCAACCCACTGGTCGCCGACCAGAGTGCGGCCGGTGCTGCCCTGGTCCTGGACCTGCAATGTCCAGAGGTTCGAGGTGACGGTGTCACCGTCCAGCGGAGTGAAGGTGGCGCTCAACGCGGCGCTGGCTCCGGCCGACACTTCGCCCTGCTGCAACAGCGTGAAGCTCACCTGTGTCTGGCCCGCTTCGAGTGCGATCACGGCACCGCTGGCGGCTACCGGGCTGCGGCCGACCCAGGCCTGGAACCTGTCCTGCAGCGCGGACAGGGCCAGCGTGAGCTTGTCGCCTGCTTGCGCCGCGACCTGCAGGAACAGCGTGTAGACGCTGGCGCCGCCCTCGGCCACCGTGCTCTGTCCGGTGAAGGTGTTCGGGTCGAAGTCCCATGCCTCGAACAGCGAACTGGCGCCTGCCGTAGTCACGCTGCCCGCCTGTGCAACCACCAGCGCCTGCGTGTCGTCCAGCCGGATGCCGAGGTAGCCCGCAGCGCTGGTGGCAGCCGCCAGATCGAAATGGTCCACGGTGACGGTGTTGGTCGGGTCACCGGCGCGGGCGATCAGCAATTGCTTGCCGGTGGCGGACGCGCGGCTGTCGCGCACGATGTAGCGCGTGATCTTCCCGGAGGCATCGGCGCCCAGCCAGAGGTTGGGGCTGCCGGAGCCTGCGCCGCCGGTCAGTACCTGGCCGTCCATCAGGATGCTGCCGCGGGCATCGGCATCATGCAGCGTGTCGACACCGAACTGGCCGGCGAAGATGTACAGGTCATCCCCCGTACCGCCCTCGAGGTGGTCGTTGCCGGACAGGCCGGTGAGGGTGTCGTTGCCGGCTTCGCCGTAGAGGTGGTCGCCTAGGGGGTTGTCGGTGCCTTCCATTTGATTGGCGCTGTCATCGCCGAAGGCGATGCGCTCACGTGGCCGAGTGGTCACTGCATTGCTGAGCGGGTTGTCGGACGGGTTCCATGCCAGCATCTGTGTCGGGATACGCGCCTCGGGGTCGGTGAAGAGGAATTCGACCACACGGTCCGGCGCATACCGGGTGTCCGCGACGATGGGAGAAGGCTCGACCAATGTATTCCGCCGGTCGATGACTTGAAGCAAAAAGGCACGGTCATCGAGCCATTGGCGGGTGTTTTGGACCACGCCTGTGCCAGACACCTCCCTGCCGGCCAGCCATGCGGCATGGTCTGCACTGCGGGTGTTTTGCCAAAGGGCGTCCAGCACCACCTGCGCAGCCGTATCGGCCGAATCCCTGACGGTCAATGCCAGCGGTGCAAGGTCCTGCAGGGCCACCAGGGCGCCAAATTGGTCGACCGCCAGGGAGGCGAGCTGGGCGTCTGTCGGCAAGATGCGGATCCGGCCAGCCAGCGCCAGATAGCCCGGGTCGGCTGGTGTGGCGACACCACCAGTGACGCTCTGAATGGCCGCGTGGAGCGCGTCCCGTTGGGCGTTGCCGGCGGGCAGCAGGATGCGGTCAATGCCCAAAAGTGACTGGACCGTATCGACGAGGTTTTCGAGACTACGATTCTGGCCGTAGGCTGCACTACGCAACAAATCCCCGAAACGCTCCAGCGTCAAGGAGGTGTCCAGCCTTTGCAACATCTGGAATACTGCGAGCGAATCGGTCACCTGTCGCTGGTCGTGGTTCCATGATGGGGACTTTGGGTCAGCGACATCGGTCCGGAACTGGTCTTCGATCGGCACCGTCACCAACTTGCCCGGGAAGTTGTCGCCCGGAAAGCCCGCGATAACGTCGAGTCTGTCACCCGCGTTGTTGGCCTCGCTGGATACGACATTGATGATGAGGGTATTGCCTTCAGCCGGAACCTTGCCACCCAACTCGGTGAACAGGGCATTGACCACCGGCCCATCAGCGAAGCCTGGGGAGTTGAACGCAACGGCCGTGCTGATCGCCATCGGGAACAGGCCGGCGAAAGCCATGGCAAGATGGCCGCCCAATGAGGATCCCGTTGCGGACACGGTAGCGCCGGGCATGGTCGCCAACAACTGCGCCAACTCGCCGGTGCTCTTGACATCTCCGATGCGCATGAGCTCGTCTCGATCAAGCCGGAAAAGGTATTGCGGTACATCGACACCTGCAGGCGTGCTGACGCGCTGCCACCAGTTGTGCATTGCGACGATCTGACTCGCCGCAACGCCGATTCGTGCGAACTCACCAAGGGCGGAGGCGTCGTTGGGGACGTTGATTGGATTCTGTTGGGCGGTACCGCGAAACGCTAGGACCAATTTGCCCTGATTGTTGGCCTCAGAATCTCTGAAAACCGTCACATCAAAACTGGTCTGCCCACTACCCCCAAAAGATGTTGCATCACTAAAGGTCTCAACGCCCACCGAGTGGCGGAGTACAAATTCAGAGGCTTGTCGCGGGGCAAATCCGTTTTCATCTCCATTTAAGTTAATCAGCCTTTGGGCTGTGAACTGACTCGCACCCCCGTCAAACACCCCATATGCCGCCAGTGCGATTTCTGAAAAATCGATCAAATCCGATGTGATCATTTTTTCTCCTCGTGGCTCCGCAGCGGATGATTCAGGAATACGGCGACGTCCAATCTGGCATCGCGGGAATGTGATGGACAACTGTGATTTGTCCCAGGATCTGGACCATTTAGCCCTCCACCTGCACGTTGATATCCGAAGTTTTCGCCTAGTACTTTGTCGTCGCTTACTCGGACGATTCGTTGAACGAACTTGACAACGCTAGGGTCCCGCTCTCGCAGTACTTCGACAACGCGTGTCTCCAATACATATTGATACTCCGGTCTCAACTTCTGCCCATCAGATCGCTCAGGAATGCGCAAGTATCTAAGCGGCTTCTGATCGACGAAGTACTCCTTCGTCTCTGGTGCCATCGCCGTCTCATACACGCGAGTTGCAACATCCTTGCCACCATTGGCAGCACACAACGCATCAATCTTGGCGTCCCATCGCCGGACATTCCAGTCCTCGTACATCACATACCCGAAGAGTAAGAACACCAGGGCAACGACCGCCACAAATAGCTTTTCGACAATCTTCAAAACGGTCTCCCTTAAGCGAAGCGCCATTGCACACGAGCGGCATGATTCACAACGGTGACAGGTGCAGATTACGAACAACTATTGCCCCATCGTTCCCAGCGCAGTTCAACTACAGCGCTTGCCCACAGTATCCGGGATGCACAGCCGCCGACAAGGGCTTGGTATGGGCAATATCCCCTCTTCGGAGGACCACGGCAACACGGCAATTCCGCGAGCCATCAGCACCCTGCGTGGACCCTTCCTCCATACGGGATAGGCATGGCAATGCGTGCCCGCATTTGCACGAGCGGGCCATTTGCCGGATCGCTGACTTCAACCGCTCCGGGCGGCCCGCGCCTGACCCCGGACATAGCGCGTCATGCAGCCTCAGCCATTGCCGTCGCCCAAGCGCCCGCCCGCCCCCACGACCCCGTCCGCCGACAACCGGCGCACCAGCTCAGCCTTGTTGTTCACCGACAGCTTGCGGTAACACTGCTCCAGATGGTTGCGTACCGTGGCCGGCGAGAGCCAGAGTGCCGCCGCGATGGCGGAGTGGGTCTCTCTGGCCGCAAAGCGCTGTGCGATCCCGCGCTGGCAGGCAGGGCTAGCCGCTCTGGTCGCACCGGCACAGGTGCCATGGTGCCATCGTGCAATGGTGCATTTGCACTATTGATCAGGGCGTGGACCCCATATGATCATCGGAGGAAGAGTCGCCATTGGAAATGGCGACGCGCCCAAGAGGAACACATGAAAGCCCACGCCGTCTTCGCCGCCACCGCCGTCGTGGCGGGCGCCATGGCGTTCCCTGTCGCGGCCAGCCTGCAGGATGTTTTCGGTCAGCGCTGTCGGCGTGCAGGCGCTCAGTGGCGCCGACTAAAGCCGCCCGAACATCGCAATGGTGCCGGAGCCTGGCGAATGGCGATATTGCTGGCCGGGCTGGTGCCCGTGTCGGGGACCGTTCGCCACCGGAGCCGCAAACATCGCCACGCCTATCCCCGACCAGTCAAGGAGCACACGCCATGAGTCTCTCGAAATCCAATCTCCTGTTTGCGATGCTCGGCCTTGCCGCCCTGCCACTGGCGGCGCAGACGTTCTCGCCGACCCTGCAGGCGGCCGTCAGTTACAGCTACACGGTCTCCATCGATCCGTTCCAGTTCAATGAGACGACCGGGCCCACAGCAGGCGTGCTGTCGGCCACCGCCCAGGTGCAGGACCGGCGGGTGGAGACATTCGTCGACAAGAGCCTGACCCCCTTCAACACCATCGTGCACGATGCGACCGTCGACCTCCGGGCCACGGCGTCCTTCGCCCGGCTGCACGCCAGTGCATCGGCCTGGCTGTCGAGCACCGAGGACCCGATCCACATGAACGATGGACGCACCGCGGGCTTTCTTTTCGATGCCGGTGCCAGGAGCGGCTTCAACGATCTGCTGGAAGTCACCGGCAACCAACCGGCCGGCACCCGCGTGCCGCTGACCGCATGGGTCTACGTGGATGCCCACCTGGCAAGCTCGGCCGTCGGCTCGTGCGGGGAAGAGGCCCACCGGCCGGTTTCGGCCAACGGCAGCCTGCAGATCCCGTCCCTGCAGCTGCAGTTGTCGGCGCTGCGCGACCAGTGCGACAGTCAAGCCCTGGTTTCCCAGACTTTCGAGGCCACGGTGGGCCAGTCCTTCGAGGTCCAGGGCAGACTGGCGGCGCGGATCACCGGCATCGGCACATCGACCGACCAGCTCGGGACGCAGACCACCTCGGCAGTGGCAGACGCGAGCCACACCGGCTATTTCTTCTTTACCAGCAGCGTAGAGGGCGTCGGCGTGCAGGCCATGAGCGGCGCCGACTACAGCCGCCCGAGCATCGCGATGGTGCCGGAGCCAGGTGAATGGGCGATGCTGCTGGCCGGGCTGGTGCTGGTGGGGGCCGCGGTACGCCGGGTTGACCGCACCGCCACCGCCACAGGCTAAGGCGCCTGCGTCACAGCCTCCGCCTCAATCTCCACCCGGTACCCGTCCCCAATCAGCGCGCCCACCTGCAGCAAGGTGTTCGCCGGCCGGATTTCGCCGAAGTAGCGGCCATGCGCCTCGCTGACGGCGCGCCAGTCGCTGGCGTCGCTGAGGTACACACGGGTGCGCACCACGTCCTCCAGCCGTCCGCCCAGCGACTTGATGCTGGCCTCGATCTTGTCCAGGATGTAGGTGGTCTGTGCGCCGGCGTCACCGCGGCCGATCAGCTGTCCACTGCCATGGGTGGCGGTGGTGCCCGACACCAGGATGCGCTGGCCGATGCGCGTGGCCCGCGAATAACCCGCCAGCGGCTCCCAGACACTGCCGCTGCTGATGGTCCATCGATCCTGCTGGCCAGGAACCGGGACCCGCTCCCACAGGGGCGGCAGGGCATCCAGATGGTGGCTGAGATCGCCCGATGCGGTCAGGAAAGGCGGGCGGCGGTATTCATCACCGCAGTCGCCGGGCAGGCGACACGTGCGGGCAAACGCGGCATCGAGCAAGGCCCGGTCCTCCGTGTCCAGCGCAAAGCCGAACACCTGGAGGTTGTCGGCGCGGTGCTCCGATTCACCCAGGCGCGCACCCACGATCGCGGCCGCCACGGCCGGCTGCTCCAGCACCCAGCGCGTCGCCACGTTGGACAGCGACACACCGTGCTTGCGGCCGATACTCTGCGCCGCCGCCAGCACGCCCTGCAGCGCGTCCCACCCGCCGATGGCGTGGATGAAGCGCTGGTATTTCATCTTGCTCCAGTCACCCACCGCGTCCGGCTCGGGCGCGCCCAGCCAGCGCTCGGACAGGAAGCCGCCGCCCAGCACGCCATAGGCCACCAGGCGAACGCCGCGCTCCATGCACAACGTGGACATGGCCTCGGTGGCACGCCGGTCCAGCAGCGAGATGCAGACCTGGTTGCTGGCGATCGGAATGCCCTCGGCGAGCAGCACGCGCAGGTGCGCGGTGTCGAAGTTGGCCAGGCCCAGGTGCGCGATCAGTCCCTCCTGCTGCAATCGCGCGAGTTCGACCATCGCGTCGATGTAGGCCGGGTGGTCGAAAGTCCACCAATGGAACTGCAGCAGGTCGATGCGGGGCACGCGCAGCCGGTCCAGCGAGCGCTGCACGCCCTCGCGCACCGCGGCGGCCGTCATCGGGCCCGGCGGCGGGCACCACTTGGTGAAGGCCCGCGCCGCCACCGGGCGCGCGCCCGCCAGCAACTCGCCGGTGATGACCTCGGCCGAACCGTAGTGGTCGGCCATGTCGAAGGTGTCGAAACCCGCAGCAACATACTCGGCCATCGCCGCCGCCCCGCGCACCGGGTCGAGCTGCGTGCCACCGCGCTCCATGTCTGCCACCTGCCACAGGCCGGTGACCATGCACGAAATCTCCAGCCCCGGCGCGAGCAGGGTCCGCGCCGGCTTCAGGGTGCCGGCCCCGTGCGGGGCGTGGCTCACCGGGGCAGGCGGGCCTGGATGGCCTGGACGTCCTCGGTGGTCATCTGGCCCACCGTGGTGACTTCACCGTTGGTGATGCGCCAGGTGCGGAAAGGGCCGACGATGTCGCCGTTGCGGTCGAACTGCACGTTGCCGATGACGCCCACATAGCGCACCGGCTTCTTTTCGCGGATCAGCTGGAGCGCGCGGGCGAAGCCCTGCGGGCCGGCGTGGACGACTTCGCCGCCAGGCTCCGTCACCTTGCGGATGGAATCACGGATGGCTGCCGCCTCGAACTTGCCCGCGTGGGCAATCGCCAGGCCCAGGATCGCGCCGGCGTCGAACGCGCGGTCGGCTGCGGGTGCGCCGGCGTCGAAACCGCCACTCATGGCCGGGTAGGCCGATGCGAAGAATTCGGTCGAGGGGGTGCGGGTGGTGCCCGAGGAGGTGCCGAAGGCGTTGGTCAGGAATTGCGGGCCGACACCCTTGATGAAGTCGGCCGCATTCATGCCGTCGTTGAGCAGGAACTTCTGCGGGCCGCCCTGCTGGATCCAGGTGCGCACGATGGTCGTGCCGTCGCCGGGATAACCGATGAAGTACAGCACCGGCGGGTCGCCCTTGAGCGCGTTCGTGACTTCGGCGTTGTACGAGGGCTGGGCCGGGTTGTACGGCGTGACGCTGGCGATCTTGCCGCCCAGCGCCTCGTAGGCGCGGCGGAACTCGGCCAGCATGTTGACGCCGAAGTCGTTGTTCACGTGGATCACGGCGAGGTTGTTGAGGCCCTGGTCCAGCGCGTACTTGGCTGCGGCGGTTCCCTGCAGCGCATCGCTGGTGATGGTGCGGAAGAACCAGCCGTTCGTCTTGCCTTCAGCGGCCAGCCGGGTCAGGGTCGGCGAGCTGGACGCGGGCGAGATCTGCACCACTCCGGCCGGCCCGGTGACCGAGGTCACGATCGGGATCGACACCGAGCTGATGATGCCGCCGATGATGGCCGGCACCTTCTTCAGGTCGACCAGTTGGCGCGCCTGGTCCACCGCCACCGAGCCCTGGCTTTGCGCATCGCGCAGGTCGAAGGCCAGCCGGCAGCCGGCAATGCCCTGGGCGCCGGCGGCCTTGTTCAGCTCGTTGAAGGCCAGCTCGACCGACTTGCCGGCTGCCTGGCCGAAGCGGCCGGCGGCGCCGGTCAGCGAAACCACCATGCCTGCGGTGTGCGTGCAGGACGGGGATTGGGCACTGGCGCTCAGGGGGGCGAGTGCGGCGACCGTGGCCAGGGCGGTGACGGAAAGTAGAAAACGCATGTTCAGCTAGCTCCAGTGGGTTGAAATCAGGTCTTGTTCAGGTCGTACTTCATTATGCGGCCGTGCGGGCCGGTCTTGTCGCGCTCGAGAGTGTAGGTGTCGCCGGCCGGTCCGGGGTGCTCGGCCAGGATGGTGTTGATCGCAGCATGGTCACTGGCATCGAGCTGCAGCGAGAACACCGACAGCGTGTCGGCGATACGGTCCGCATACCGCGCACCGACGATGGCGGCAGCCACGGCGGGCTGCTCCAGCACCCAGCGGGTGGCCACGGTGGCGATCGACACGCCATGCCGCAGGCCGATCGCCTGCAGGGTGCGCAGCAGCTTCTGGAATGCCGCCCAGCCGCCGAACTCGTCGATCACCAGCTTGTACTTGACCAGCGAGCGGTTGGTGATGCCCTCCAGCGGCTCGGGCTGGCCCAGCCAGTGCTCGGAGAAGAAGCCGCCCGCCAGGGTGCCGTAACACAGCAGGTGCATGCCCCGGCGTTCGCACAGGCCCGCCAGGGCGGTCTGGGGGCGGCGGTCCAGCAGGGAATACTGCACCTGCATGCCGACCAGCGGCACGCCGGCGTCGAGCAGGGCCGCCGTGTGCGGTGTGTCGAAGTTGGTGGCGGCGACGTTGGCGATCAACCCTTCCTGGCGCAGGGCGACCAGCGCCTGGGCGGCCTCGGCCCAGCACGGGATGTTGTAGTCCCACCAGTGGAACTGGACCAGGTCCAGCCGCTCCAGGCGCAGGCGCTGCAGCGACCGGGTGATGATGCGCCGCACATAGGCGGCGTCGACCCGGGCCAGGTCGCCATAGTCGGGCACGAACTTGGTGTGCACCTGCAGGCGCGGCAGGCCCTGCGCCATGCGCCGGGCGTTGAACTCGCCGTACATCGCCTCGACACCGGTGTAGATGTCGGCCCCGTCCACGGTGTTGAGGCCCGCCGCGACGAAGGTGGCCATCTCGGACAGGGCGCGTTCGCGGTCCACGGCGCCATGGTCGCCCGACAGCTGCCAGCCGCCGCGGATGATGCGCGGAATGCGGTAACCCGGCGCGAGTTCGACCGTCTGCACGGCCTGGGCGCTCACGTGGCTGCGGGCAGGGGCACTGCCGTGGTCTCGCTGTGGCGGAAGGTCCGCCTGCCGGTGCGCGTGATGCGAAAACGCGTCGGGCAGTGCGGGTCGGGGCAGGCGACTTCGGCGTCGGTGCTCATCCAGTCGTTGGCGTGGGTGATGCGCTGCTTGGCAGGCAACAGGGGCAACAGCGCGGCCAGCGAATACAGCGAAAAGCCCTGACCCGGCGGGAAATGCAGCATCTCGCCACGCACCTCGAAGGAGTCGCCGACACGGGCGTTGCACAGGATGCGGGCGTCCTTGGGTGCGACCACCTCGACCCGCAGGTCATAAAGCTCAAAGCTGTCGTCTGTCATGAAATCCAGTTTAACAATGAATACAAGGGTGTCTGGAAATTGCCGCTTTCCCATGCACAATCGACGCCCACCATGCCGGAAAACCCGTCCGTATCCCCGTCCACGACCCCGCTGCTGCAGGTGCAGAAACTGTCACGGCACTTTGGCGGACACCGCGCCGTGCACGAGGTCTCGTTCACGCTGGCGCAGGGCGCCATCGGCGGCCTGATCGGCCCCAACGGCGCCGGCAAGACCACCCTGTTCAATTGCCTGGCGGGCTTCATGCAGCCCACCAGCGGACAGGTCTGGCTGGGTGGCACACCGATCGGCGGCGCCTCGCCGGCCAAGGTGTTTGCCAGCGGCCTGGCCCGCACCTTCCAGATCCCGCGCCCGTTCCCCGAGATGACGGTGCTGGAAAACGTGATGCTGGCCCCGATGCACCAGATCGGCGAGCGCTTCTGGGCCAACTGGCTGCAGGCAGGCGCCGTGCGCCAGCAGGAGCACCGCACGCGCGATGCGGCCCGCCACTGGCTGGCCTTTGTGGGCCTGACCGATCTGGAGCAGAAGCCGGCGCGGGTCCTCTCCGGCGGACAGCGCAAGCTGCTGGAGCTGGCGCGGGTGATGGTGGCCGAGCCCCGCCTGGTGCTGCTCGACGAGCCGGGCGCCGGCGTCAACCCGGCCCTGCTGGACCAGATCGTGGACAAGATCTCCGCGCTCAACGCCCAGGGAACGACCTTCCTGATCATCGAGCACAACATGGACCTGGTGGCATCGCTGTGCCGGCCGGTCATGGTCATGGCGCAGGGTGAACTGCTCCTGTCCGGTGATGCAGACACCGTGCTGGCCGACCCGCGCGTCGTCGACGCCTATCTGGGGACCACCTGATGGCGGCAGCACCTCACGATACCCCGCCGGCACTGGTGGTAGAGCAGCTCGAAGCCGCCTATGAGCCCGGCCTGCCTATCGTGCGCGGCGCCAACCTGCGGGTGGAAACGGGCGAGATCGTCGCCATCCTGGGCCCCAACGGCGCAGGCAAGTCCACCCTGGTGAAGGCGGTAGCCGGGTTGGTGCCGGTCACCGGAGGACGCAGCCTGCTGTTCGGGCGCGACATCACCCGGGTGCCGGCACACCGCATGGTGTTCGAGGGCCTGGCGTTCGTGCCACAGACCGAGAACGTGTTCGTGAATCTCAGCATCGCGGAGAACCTGGAACTGGCTGCCGCCATCGTGCGCGCCGACCGGCGCGAGCGGCTGGATCCGGTCTACGCCATGTTCCCCGACCTGGCACGCCAGCGCAACCTGCCCGCCGGCCAGTTGTCGGGCGGGCAGCGCCAGATGCTGGCCGTGGCGCGGGCCCTGATCACCCGCCCGCGCCTGCTGGTGCTGGACGAACCCTCCGCCGGCCTGAGCCCGAAGCTGGTCGGCCTGGTGTTCGACAAGCTGCGCGAGGTGCGCGCCAGCGGTGTCACCGTGCTGCTGGTGGAACAGAACGTCAAGGCCGCGCTGGCGCTGGCCGACAAGGCGGCGGTGCTGGTCGAGGGCCGCGAGCGCCTGTTTGCGCCCGCTGCCGAACTGCTGGACGACGAACGCGTCGCCGCGCTGTACCTGGGCCGGCACACCGGCCGCCAGGCCCAAGGAGTGACCCCCTGATGCTGCAGATCCTGGCCGACGGCCTCATCATCGGATCGGTGATCTCGCTCGGCGCGATCGGCCTGAGCCTGACGCTGTCCATCGTGCGCTTCTCGAACTTCAGCCACGGCGAACTGCTGGGCTGGGGCAGCTACGTGGCGCTGAGCGCGCTGGCGGTCTTCACCGCCACACGCGAGTCGCTGGCAACACCGCTGGGCCCGTTCACGTTCGGCTGGGGCATGCTGGGTGCGCTGGTGGTCTCGATGGCAGCCACCGCCCTACTGGCCCTGGTGCTGGACCATGCGCTGTTCCGCCGCCTGCGCAACCAGGGGTCGATCACGCTGGTGATCGCCAGCTTCGGTGCGGCACTGGCACTGCGCAACCTGCTCCTGTACTGGTACGGCGGGGTGCCGCAGTACTACACGCAGAACCTGCAGATCTCGATCCCGCTGATTCCGCGCAGCATCGGCGGCGGACTGCGTGTCACCGCCGACCAGATGCTGGTGCTGGCCCTCACCCTGGCCACCGTGACAGCGCTGCACCTGTTCCTGCGCCGCAGCACGCTGGGGCGGGCCATGCGGGCGACCGCGATCAACCCGGGCCTGGCCCGTGTGGCCGGCATCGACCCGGAGCGCATCCTGCGCGCCACCTGGATCATCGGCGGCATCCTGGCAGCGGTGGCGGGCGTGTTTGCCGGCATCACGGTGCAGCTGCGGCCCACCATGGGTGTCGACCTGCTGCTGCCGCTGTTCGCGGCCGTCATCCTGGGTGGCATCGGCTCGGTCTGGGGCGCGGTGCTGGGCGGCTTCATCGTGGGCCTGGCCGAGAGCGCATCGGTGTCCATCGTCGGGGCCGAGTACCGCGCGGCGGCCGCGTTCGTGGTGCTGATCCTGATCCTGCTGGTGCGCCCGACCGGCCTGTTCGGGGAGAAACACTGATGCCCGATCTGCTTCTCGGCTGGCTGTCCTACGGCAGCTTCTTCCTGGTGTTTGCCAGCTGCTTTGCCATCATCGTGCTGGGGCTGAACCTGCAATGGGGGTTCACCGGGCTGTTCAACGTGGGCGTGGCCGGGTTCGTGGCGCTGGGCGCCTACACCTCGGCCCTGCTGACCACACCCGACACGCCGGACCGCCTGGGCGGCCTGGGCTGGCCGGTGGCGCTGGGCTGGCTGGCCGCGATGGGGGTCTCTGGCATCGCCGGGCTGTTCGTCGGCGCGGTGGCACTGCGGCTGCGGCACGACTACCTGGCCATCACCACCTTCGGCGTCGCGGTGACGATCCAGCTGGTGGCCAACAATGCGACCCCGCTCACCGGCGGGCCGTTCGGCGTGCAGTTCATCCCCAAGCCGATGCAGGGCTGGCTGGGTACCGGCCTGCCCTGGACACTGGCCTACCTGGCACTCACCCTGGTGCTGCTGGGCACCGTCTACCTGGCGCTGGAGCGGCTGGTGCGCAGCCCATGGGGCCGTGTGCTGCGCGCGATCCGCGAAGACGAGTCCGCTGCCGCCTCGCTGGGCAAGCGCCCGTTCGTGTTCCGGCTGCAGAGCTTCGTGATCGGCAGCATGCTGATGGGCCTGGGCGGCGCGGTCTATGCCCACTTCGTCGGCTACATCGCACCCGAGGACTTCCTCCCCATCCTGACCTTCCAGCTGTGGGCGATGCTGATCGTCGGCGGCTCGGGCAACAACCGCGGCGCAGTGATCGGCGCCTTCGTGGTCTGGACCTTCTGGGCCGCCGCAGGCGGCCTCTTGCGCGGCTGGGTTCCACAGGCCGAGCAGGCACGTGCAGCGGCCTTGCAGGTGGTGCTGATCGGCGTGCTGATCGCGCTCATGCTGGTGCTGCGCCCGCGCGGGCTGATCGGCGAGGAAGTCACGGTTTCGCGCAGCGATTGACGGCGGCTTGGCTTGAACTACCTTGGCGTTGGCGCGCACAGGGACTACCTTGGCGTTGGCTCTCTTCGTTGTCGGTGGTGCTTCCGGGACTACCTTGGCGTTGGCGCGCGTCGCGGCAGGCGGTGCCCGGTGGGGGCGCTCAGCGGCGCGGTCGGGCGCTGAACGCGCCGACGGACCTGCGGTGCTCGCCGCCGGGGCGCATCGCCAAACTCACTGCGCGCGCTTCGCGCGCTCCGTTCAGACAGTGGCGATGAGAATGATGACGAAGTGCGCTGCGCGCACCGCCCCGGCGTCTGCGCTCCTCGGCGCGCCGCCGAACGCGCCCCCACCGGGCACCGCCTGCCGCGACGCTCGAAAGCAGTGTGCGGGACGCAGTACCTTCGGCACGCGAACAAGCCAGCAACCCCGAAGCGCTATGCCAGTTCGAGCGAAACCCGCCACCCCCACCACAAGCTCGTCGCCCCAGGCCTGTGGGGGCCGGGTGCGGCGCGACAGCAAACATGCAGGCCCGGGGCGCGACGCAACGACAAAGCGACCGGTGGGCGAAAAAAGTGGCCGCAGATGTCACGCAGCAGCACGCTGCGCCATGAAGGCATCGAATGCCTCCACCGCCATCGGCCGGGCGAAGTGGTAGCCCTGGCCGAAATCGCATCCGGCCGCCGCCAGCAGGTCGCACTGGCCCTGGGTCTCCACGCCCTCGGCGATCACCTTCAGGCCCAGTTCATGGGCCATCACGATGATAGCCTTGCACAGGGCCAGCTCGGTGCAGCCGGGTACCAGGTGGCGCACGAAGGACTGGTCGATCTTGATGTAGTCGATGTCCAGGCGCTGCAGATAGGTCAGCGACGAATAGCCGGTGCCGAAGTCGTCCAGCGACACCTGTACGCCCGCATCCCGCAGCTGCAGCAACTGCCCGGTCACCGCGGCGCTGGAGTCGAGCAGCAGCCCCTCGGTGATCTCGACCACCACGCTGTCGCCCTCCAGACCGAGCTCCTGCAGATGGGCCAGCCAGGACTGCTGGCGCCCGGCGTCGTTGTGGAACTGCACCGGCGACTTGTTCACGCTGATCTGGAATTGCGGGCTGTGCTGCGCGCGCCAGCGCTTGGCCTGTGCGGCCGCCTGGTGAAACACCCAGGTACCGATGTCGATGATGAGCCCGCTGGATTCTGCGATCGGGATGAAATCGGCCGGGCTGATCAGCCCGCGCTGTGGATGCTGCCAGCGGATCAGGGCCTCGGCCTTGTGCACGGCGCCGGTGGCCATCTCGACGATCGGCTGGTACACCACGCGGAACTGCTGCTCTGCCAGCCCCAGGCGCAGGTCGTTGGCCAGGCGCACGCGGTTCTGCGCAGCCTCCTGCAGCGCCGGCGTGAAGAAACTGAAGCGGTTGCGGCCGGCGCCCTTGGCGGCATACAGGGCCTGGTCCGCATTCTTGAACAGTGCCTCCACCTCGGTGGCATCCCTCGGGTAGGTGGTGATGCCGATGCTGGCCGACACATAGACCTGCTCGCCGCCGATCTGGAACAGCGCGGCCATCTCCCGCAGCAGGGTCTGGACGATGCGTTCCAGATGTTCGCCGTCATGCAGTTCGGACAGCACCACGGTGAACTCGTCGCCTCCCATGCGGGCCACCGTGTCCCCTTCGCGCACGCAACGGCGGATGCGCCGGGCCGCCTCGACCAGCAGCGCGTCGCCGGCATCATGTCCCAGGGTGTCGTTGACTTCCTTGAAGTGGTCCAGGTCGATGAACAGGATGGCGAGCTGGCGGCCGTCGCGGCGGCTCTTCTTGAGCTCCTGCTCGAGACGGTCGCGCAACATGCGCCGGTTGGGCAGGCCGGTCAGGGTGTCGAAATTGGCCTGCTGCCAGACCAGCGCTTCCGACTGCTTGCGGCTGGTGATGTCCTGGATGATCGAGATGCGCTTGACCACCCGGTCCTGCTCCCGCGTCACCATGCTGACCGAGTGCACCCAGATCGGGCGGCCACGCGCGGTGAGCATCTCGATCTCGACCCCATGCGCGCCACCCTCGCGCTCGGCGTCTTCGACCGTCTGGCGCACGCGCTCGGCCGATGCGCCGGGGAAGAAACGCGCCATCGACTCGGGCGTCGGTGTGAACGCCTGCGGACTTGTCTCCAGGATGCGGTACACCTCGTCGGTCCAGACCATCTGCCCGGTGAGAAGGTCCACCTCCCAGCCACCGACATGTGCCAGCGACTGTGTGGCCTCGAGCAGCAGGTTCAACCGCTGCCGCGCGCGTTCGGCCTGCACGTAGTCCGTGACATCGGCAAAGGTACGCACCAGCGCGCCGGAGGGCAGGCTCTGCGTCTTGACCTCGAGTGTGCGGCCCTGCGGCGTCATGCGCAGGTACTTCTCCGGGTGCGTCGACCCGACGCCGTCCATGGTGGCCCGCACGAACACGCGGGCACGCTCGTCCACCAGCTGCGCATCGGCGCCGAAGTCACCCCGCTGCATCTGAAGGCGGGCAATCTCGGCCAGCGTGGGCCGGCCCCTCAGGAACTCCTCGGTCAGGTTGAGGAGTTCACACACGCGGGTGTTGAACGAATCGATGCGGCCATCCACGCCCACCATGAAGATGCCCTGGCTGATGCTGCCCAGGGTGGTCTGCAACAGGCGCGTCTGCTCGGCCAGTTGCTGGTTCAGTGCCAGCGCCGCCGCTTCGGCCGCCTTGCGGTGCGTGATGTCGGTGTGGGTGCCGATCATGCGCAGCGGCCGGCCAGCAGCGTCGCGCCGGATCACCATGCCGCGTGACAGCACCCACTTCCAGCTGCCATCGTGGCAACGCACCCTTTGCTCGTTCTCAAAAGACGGCGTAAGGCCCTCCAGATGGGCCCGCTGGACGCGGCTGCGCTGGGCCTGGTCGTCGGGGTGGATGCGGGTTTCGAACTCCTGCTCTTCAGCGAACGGCTGGCCTTCCGGGTAACCGTACATTTCCTTGAGGCGCGCAGAAAACAGCGTGTGGCCGGTGACCAGGTCCCAGTCCCACAGGCCGTCACCCGCGCTCTCCATGGCCAGCTTCCAGCGCTCCTCGTTGTTGCGCAGCTCCAGCTCGGCCAGTTCGGCACGCTTGCGTTCTGTGGCGTCCCGGAGTTGCAGCACGATGCCATTGACGGCACTGTCATCCAGGCAATTGGTGGCCAGGGACGCGAGGTAGCGCAAGCTTCCGTCGGCATGCCGGTAGCGGTAGATCGACTCCATGCCGGAATTGGTGTGCTGCACCACACGCCCCAATTCACGACGCCCTTCCTGCCGGTCATCGGGGTGCAACCATTCGAAGACATTGCCCCCGGCCAGTTGCGCCGGATCCCGGCCGAGCAAGCGGTGGGCGGCCTGGCTGGCATAGAGCACGTCCCCGTCCACCGAACACACCACCGTCAGCACCTGGACCTTGTCGGCGAGGGCCCGGAACCAGCGCTCGCGCGCCTCCAGCGCCACCAGAGCGCGGTGGGTCTCGGTGACGTCCTCCACCGTCCCCTCGAAGTACAGCAAGCGGCCCTGCGCATCGTTGACGACATGCGCATCCTCTTTCACCCAGATCCGTTCGCGGGTCTTGTGGCGGTAGGCCTCGGAGCGAAAATTGACCACCTGGCCATCGCGGGCGATGAGCTCCATGAATTGCTGCCGCCGGGCCGGGTCCACATACCACTCGACACCGATGTCGTTCACGCTGGCCAGCATCTCCGCCTCGGACGCATACCCGTTCAGACGCACCAGCGCCGGATTCGCCCGCAGCTGGCGCCCGTCGCCGGAGGATCGGTAGGCACCGATGGGCAGGAGGTCGAAAAGTGTCGAAAAGTCGGTTGCTTGCGTCATCGGCAGGGCATCCACGCTAGCGCCAGTCGCGGAAGAACCGCACCCGTTCATCGACGTCCGGGTGGCTGGAAATCGCGATCGGCAAGCCTGAACTGCGGGAGCGGTCCGGTGGCTCGCCGGCCTGGCTGTCCTTGTCGGCATCGCCACCCTCGGCCGGGCCCTGGCGCGCGATGCGTTCGAAGAACGCCACCATCACGGCGGGCGCAATACCCGCACGGTCGAGCGTGAGGGCGGCAAATTCGTCGGCCTCGCGTTCGGCATCCCGCGAATAGGCCTGCGTGACCAGGGTGACGGGCACCGTGGCCAGGAAGCCGCTGGCGTCGCCCAGGACCACACCCGCCATCGCGCTGACCAGGCTGGCCCGAACGAGCAGATCCAGGCCATGGCGGTGCACCACATGGCCCAGTTCATGGGCCAGCACCCCGGAGATGGCATCGGGCTGGTCCCGCAGCATCACCACCAGCTCGTCGGTCATCACGATGATGCCGCCTGGCAGTGCGAACGCATTCGCGCCCAGCGCCTTGGAGGCATGGAAGGAGAGTTGCCACTGGGGCAGGCCCCCATCGGGATAGGCGCGCTGCAAAAGGCCGGCGAATCGGGCGCGCAGCGCCTCCTGTTCGGCCTGTGGCAGGGTGCTCGGCACCAGGAAAAGGCGCTCGAGCTGCTCCATGCCCTGACGGCCAATGCTGCGCTCCATCGACTGCGGCACCATGTGGGCCAGCGTGTTGCTGAGCATGGGCACTCCCCAGACCCAGGCGGCCGCCAGAAAGGCCACCGTGCCGGCCGCCGCGGCCAGGGTGGCACGCCAGCTCTGCATCCAGCCCACCACCCTGGATTCCAGCAGGCCCTGGGATGCCCACCAGTGGTCCCATTCGGCGCTGTCGGCATGCTGGAGCAGGCTGCCGTCGGGCAGCTCGGTCTGGCGTTGCCCGTGGCTGCGGCGCTCCGGCCAGCGCACACCCGACAGGGGGTATCGGCGGGGCATGGAATCGTCCTCGCACAGGACGAGCAGCTCCTCGCCCTCCAGGTGGACGGATGCCGGCCGGGCGCGTGGGCTGTGGCCGTCGAACCAGCGGGTCCCGAGGGAAGCGCCACGCATCGTCACAGCCCCATGTCGATCCCGAGGAAGTCGCCCGCCGCGTCACCCAGCACGCCCCGGCCTGTGGTGCGCGCCCGGGCCACCCAGTCCTCGACGTCGCCATCCAGCTGTACCGACATCGCCTGCAGACGCACCCGTGCCGCCCGCACCTTGGCGAAGGGCCAGAACAGACCCAGTGTCACGATGATGAGCATCCAGTTGACGAGGTTGACACGCAGCAGGTCGCGAAACCGCAGGCGGCTGTTCAACACGATGTGGGAGCTGCGGGTGCCGGACCACAACAGGTTCTGGAAACGGGTGGTGAAGTAAGGCATCGTCACCAGCGGGATGAGCAGATACAGCAAGGCCATTGCGCCCGCCAGCACGAGCACCGCCCCTCCGGCTGCCGCGCCTGGCCGTGTCAACGACTGAAGCGCCTCGCGCTGGCCCATGCCCATCACCAGGAACAACAGCGCCGACATCAGCGCCATGACCAGCAGCACGGATGCGAGGGACACGCCCGCAGTCTTGGCGTACACGGCATAGAAGGCGCCGGTGCGTACCTGCAGACCGGTTCGTTCCTGCGTGAAGGCATAGGCACCGTGCTGGTAACGCTTGATGCGCAGCAGCAGCCACGGCGTCGCCAGAGCAAACCCGAGCGTCATCAGGCCCACCACCATGGCCGCGCCGCGCGCTGCCGCCGGTGCCGCTTCATCAGCGCCCTGCGGCACCAGCAGGAGCAGCGCCAGCGCGGGCACGAAAAAAGGCAGAAGAACGCTGTACGCGCCCTGGGTATCCCCCACGAAGTCCATCCGGACCCCGCGCCAGCTGGTATTGCGCAGCCGGAACTGCAGCGACGCACGCCACAACAGGGGCCACAGGGCCGCCACCACGAGCAAGGCCACCCAGCCGATCGACGGCAGGAAGGTGGTGACAGCCCAGTAGGCCAGCCCCAGCACCAGCACCACCAGGTACCCCCGGAACATCTTCCAGGGGTCGGCATGGAAACCGAGCGGGTCGTCGCCGATGAGGGTGTTGTTCTGGAAGTAGGCCATGCGCCGGGCGCGCGCGAAGGGCCAGTACAGGGTCAGCGTGACAAGCGTCAGCAACAGGTTGACGATCCAGATGCGGAAATACTCGCTGCCCGAGCCGCTGAAGCGGATGGGCAACAACGCGGGGGCCGCGGATGCAGGCCCACCGGCCGGCAGGGGGCCGGTATCGGCGAATGGTTCTGTCGGCTGCATCCGAGGCAGTATCGCACCTCGGATGGATGTCATGAAGATGGCGGATGCGTGCGCGACGGCATCCCCCCAAGGAGGGAGTACATCCGGCGCAGGCCAACCTACGATGGCTGCGCCGACTCGGTCAGGGTGTGTGCAGGGTTGACGGCAACTCTGCGCGGCCCTGGCCAGCGGTGCGTGGGTGCCTGTCCCGGGGCCCGCGCCTCTTCACCATGTCAAGGAGTACCCATGAAAAAGATGCTGTCCCTCATCGCGCTCGGTCTGGCCCTCACCGGTGGCCTGGCACAGGCCCAGGAAAAGGCCCAGGAAAAGGCCAAGACGCCGCAACAGAACAAGATGGCCATGTGCAACAAGGAGGCCACTGGCAAGACCGGTGACGACCGCAAGGCCTTCATGAAGACCTGCCTGAGCGCCGGCAAGAGCGACGCCCAGCAGGGCAAGGCCAAGTCCTGACCCATCGCAGCGCCGGCTGGCGCAGCGCCCTCAGGCCTTGCGCGTGCGCCAGCCTTCCGCATAGTGTTCGCGGGCCGCCTTCGAGTAGGGCACCGCTGCCACGCGCACGCGCACTTCCGTCTGCACGTGGCGCTCGACCGGCGGCTTGGCGGTGCCGCCGTTTTCCTCGCCCCAGGTCAGGGTCAGCACCTCGTTCTCGGGGATGCTGGCGTCCACCCAGCCCAGCGACAGGCCACAGCGCTCGTTGTGGCTGTAGCCGGTGAACATCGAGCTGCCGACCAGCTTGCCGTCCTTGCACACCTTGTCGAACGACGAACTGCCGTAGTTGGCATTGGGCAGGTCGAAGAACTTGAAGTTCTGGCCGCTGGACACGGGGGAGGCCAGGATGCGGCCCAGGTCGTCACCGTTCCACTCGAAGGTGACCTTGCGGCGGGCGCCGGCGCGGCCGCTCTTGACCATGGCCTCGAGCGCTTCGCGGCCGATGAAGTTGTGGTCGAACTTGACGAAGGGGCCGTAGCCCAGGTCGTACGGGGTGGTGTAGTAGTCCTCGATGTTGTCGGACACGAAACTGCCGGCGATGGAGCCGGTGGCTTCGTAGCTGCTGGCAGGCAGCCACTGGCGGTAGGACTTCATCTTGTCGCCGCTGTAGACACCCGGCAGCGGGGACGGGATCCAGCCGGATTCGAAAGTGTTGCTGGAGTACGCGCGCGAGCCGACGCGCACCAGGCCGAACTCGCGCCCGAGCTCCATGATGTGGTCGCGCATTTCCTCGGCTTCGGCATACGGGCCCCACAGCTCCAGCCCCGGCGCGCCGGCCATGCCATGGCGCAGGCAGCGCACCTGGCGGCCCTTGATGTGGATGGTGTCCATGTGGAAGAACTTCACCTCGGGCATCGGAGCGCCATTGAGCTTGTCGATGATCTGCTTGGCGTTGGGGCCCTGGATCTGGAAGCGGTAGTGGCGCCGGCTCACGGCCTTGCCGTAGGGGGCGGATGGCGAACGGTCGTCGCGGATGTATTCGACGTTGTAGCCGCCGGTCTTGCAGTGGAACTCGATCCAGTTCACCGTGGGTGCGCGGCCGACAAAGAGCAGTTCGTTTTCGGCCAGGTAGAACAGGATGCCGTCGCCGATCACGTAGCCGTCGTGGCTGACCGGCACCATCTGCTTGGCCCGGTTGACCGTGAAGCCGTTGAAGCTGTTGATCGTCAGCGAGGACATCAGCTTGAGCGCATCCGGGCCCTTGACGGTCATCTCGGCCATGTGGTGCGTCTGGTCGAACAGCACGGCGGTTTTCTGCCAGGCGACCTGCTCGTCGCGCCAGTTGGTGAATTCCGAGGGCACGACCGGGTACACATAGGCACCGATCTGCGATTGGCGCAGCATCTGCACCGGGTTGGCTGCTGCGGACAGGGCGTCTTCCAAACTGCGTTGCGTCATGATGTGTCACCTCTTGATGGTTGTGGAACATGGCCGCGGCTCAGGATGCTCGAAGGCACCAGGCCGGGCATCCGGGGCTTTTCAGTATACAGCGGGAATCCATTAGTCACAAAATACGCACTCAAAAAGGCTTTTTTCAGGCAATAGTCGGCTATTCTCACCGCGCAAGTGGCAACGTTGTATACATAAACCGCGTTCGTCCTCATCAGGCACACGGCGCGAACCAATGTGGCGTACGGTTGATGAAAGCCACCAGCGACAACATCACCGGCACCTCCACCAGCACACCGACCACCGTGGCCAGCGCCGCGCCGGAGTGCAGGCCGAACAGCGAGATCGCCACGGCCACTGCCAGCTCGAAGAAGTTGGAGGTGCCGATCAGGCAGGCGGGCGCCGCGATGTTGTGCGGCAGCTTCAGCCACCGCGCACCGGCATACCCGATGGCGAAGATGCCGTAGGTCTGGATCAGCAGCGGCACCGCGATCAGGCCGATCACCAGGGGCCGCGCGACGATGGTCTGCGCCTGGAAACCGAACAGCAGCACCACGGTGGCGATCAGCCCGACGACGGACCAGGGCTTGAGCGTCCTGACGAAATCGCCGACCGCCGCCTCACCCCCCCGCGAACGCAGGACCTGGCGCGTGAGCACGCCAGCCACCAGCGGCAGCACCACATACAGCACGGTGGACAGCAGCAGCGTCTGCCAGGGTACCGTCAGATCTGTCACGCCGAGCAGAAAGGCGGCAATTGGCGCGAATGCGAACACCATGATGAGGTCGTTCACCGAGACCTGGACCAGGGTGTAGTTGGGGTCCCCCCGCGTGAGCTGGCTCCAGACGAACACCATGGCGGTGCAGGGGGCCACACCCAGCAGGATCATGCCGGCGATGTATTCGTTGGCGGACTGCGCGTCGACCCAGTCGGCAAACAGGTAACGAAAGAACAGCACGCCCAGTGCGGCCATCGTGAAGGGCTTGATCAGCCAGTTGATCACCACGGTGAGCAACAGGCCCTGCGGCCGCTTGCCGACATCGCGCACCGCCGCGAAGTCGATCTGGATCATCATCGGGTAGATCATGATCCAGATCAGCACCGCAACGATCAGGTTGACATGCGCGAACTCGATGGCGGCGATGGCGGCGAAGGCGGCCGGCGTCAGCAGCCCCAGGCCCACACCCGCCAGAATGCCCAGGCAGACCCAGACGGTCAGATAGCGTTCAAAGAGACCCATACCCCGACGGTATCAGACCGTCGCGGGCTGGTCCCGTCCGATCGCCTGTACCTGCCGGGTCAGCGCCAGGCGGCCCAGCTTGTCGATCGGCAGGCACATGAAGAGCGAGATGCGGCGCGACAACACGCTGAACGCGTCGCTGAAGGCGCGGGTGACCGTGGCCTCGTCACCCTTGACGGCCGCCGGGTCGGCCACCCCCCAGTGCGCCGATATCGGCCGTCCTGGCCAGACCGGACAGACTTCTGCGGCGGCCTGGTCGCACACGGTGAACACGAAATCCATCACCGGGACGCCCGGCCAACTACGGGTTCAGGATGGCCTCGGCCATGATGCTGCGCGCCGAATTTCCGGTGCACAGGAAGAGCACGTTGTAGACCTTGGGAGCCTTCATGGCGGGGGCCGTACCCGGGCGTGAGGGGGGTCAGCTTGTCGGGGCTGTCTGTCGCGGCGCCAGCAACTGCGTGGGCAGGGCCAGGGTCAGCAGCCAGCAGGCGAACAGCATCAATGCCGAACCCGCCAGGGCGTACAGCAGACCGCCCCACTGGTACAGCAGGCCCGACATCAGCGTGCCGAAGAAGCGGCCGAGTGCATTGGCCGCATAGTAGAAGCCCACATCCTCGGCAGCCTTTTCGCTGCCGGCATAGGCCAGGATCAGGTAGGAGTGCACGGAGGAATTGACCGCGAACGCAACACCGAAAAGCCCCAGACCGCCGACCACCCACCACTGCAGGTGCGGTGGCTGCAGCCACACGGCCACGGCGATGCCCACCGGGATCAGCGCCAGCCCGAGCGACCACCAGCGCGCGGCCGGCACCTCGCTGCTCAGGCCATCGGCGCTGCGCCGCACGATGTTGGGCGCCAGGGCCTGCACGATGCCGTAACCGATGGTCCATGCAGCCAGAAAACCCCCGACCATGGTGAAGGTCCAGCCCTGCGAATACAGGAAGACCGGCACACCCACCACGAACCACACGTCGCGTGCGCCAAACAGCGCCACGCGGGCAGCGGCCAGGCCGTTGATGCCCTCGTTCTTGGCGAACAGCTCCCGGGCCGATGTCGATGCCTTGCTCTTGCCCATCATCGGCGGCACCGACAGCACGACCCCCGCCAGCACCAGCACCAGCAGCGCAGCCATGGCCCACAGCGCATGCTGGAAGCCCAGCGCCTGCAGCAGCACGCCACCCAGGAAGAAGCCGAAGCCCTTCATGGCATTCTTGCTGCCGGTGAACCAGGCCACCCACCGGAACAACTGGCTGCTGGTCTGGTCCGCGGCCTTGGCCTGCGCCTGCGTGATCTTGATCGCCGACTTGCTCGCGGTCTTGGTCAGGTCCTTGGCCACCCCACAGATGCCCTGTGCGAGCACGACCCAGGCCACCGACATGGCGGCTGTCCATGCCGGGTCCAGCATGGAGAGCAGCGTGAAGCCGACGATCTGCGTGACCAGGCCGACCGTCAGCATCCGCTGGATGCCATACCGCGTGGCCAGCCAGCCGCCGATCAGGTTGGCCAGCACGCCGGCGGCCTCATACAGCAGGAACAGAAAGGCCAGCGCGAACGGCGAATACCCCAGCTTGTAGAAGTGCAGCAGCACCAGCATGCGCAGCGCACCGTCGGTCAGCGTGAAGCCCCAATAGGCCGCCGTCACGATGGCGTAGTTGCGTGCCGCGTGGCTGGCTGTGGCGGTAGAGGAAGTACTCATGAATGAAGAACGGTCCCGGCCAGCGATGGGATGGTGTGCACCGGGGCCCGCTGTGGCTCAGAGACCGGCAGACCCGATGTGGCAGGCCAGGTCCACCATGCGCGTCGCATACCCCATCTCGTTGTCATACCAGGCGTACACCTTGAGCAGGGTGCCGTCGGTCACCATGGTCGAGAGGCCATCGACGATGGAGCTCCGGGTATCACGGGCATAGTCCGCACTCACCAGCGGGCGGGTCTCGTAACCCAGGATGCCGGCCAGCGGTCCGCTGGCGGCCGCCGCGAAAAGGGCGTTCACTTCTTCTGCCGTGGTGGCGCGCTGAAGTTCGAACACACAGTCGGTCAGGGACGCATTGAGCGCCGGCACGCGCACCGCATGGCCGTTGAGCTTGCCCTTGAGCTCCGGGTAGATGAGCGCAATGGCGGTCGCGCTGCCGGTGGTCGTGGGCGCCAGGTTCACCATCGCACTGCGGGCGCGGCGCAGGTCCTTGTGCGGCGCGTCCACCACCAGGTTGGTGTTGGTCGGGTTGTGTAGCGTGGTGATCTGGCCATGCCGGATGCCGATGGCTTCATGCACCACCTTCACCACCGGCGCCAGGCAGTTGGTGGTGCAGCTGGCGGCGGTGACGATGCGGTCCCGGGCCGGGTTGTACAGGTGGTCGTTCACGCCCACCACGATGTTGAGCACATCGCCCACCTTCACCGGAGCGGCCACGATCACGCGCTTGGCGCCACGCTCCAGGTGGCCCTGCAGGGTCTCGGGTGTGAGGAACTTGCCGGTGCATTCCAGCACCACGTCCACGCCCAGATCACCCCAGGGAATCTGCGCGGCGGTGGCGTGTGCGCTGAAGCCCAGGCGGCGGCGGTCGATGCGGATCGCATGGTCGCCCTCGGCGGCTATGGCGGCGCGCCACTTACCCTGCACCGTGTCGAAGGCCAGCAGATGGGCAGTGGCGGCAGCGCCGCCCTTGATCTCGTTGAGGTGGACCACCTCGAGGCGGTTGCCGCCGCGTGGGTCGATGGCTTCCCGCTCGATGGCGCCGAAGGCGGCGCGCAGGGCCAGGCGCCCCATGCGGCCCATTCCGTTGATTCCGACTTTCATATGCAAAAGCTGATACCTGATTGTTTCAATGGAGTTTGAATTGTTGACGGGCCATGTGACATTCCGATGAAAACTGGATGGCCGTCAGGCGGACAGTTCAGCAATCACACGGCGCCTGTACCAGAACACAGGGCTGGCCCTGGCAACAGTTGCGGGTGAGGTATTCCAGCAGGGTGTTCATCTGTCCGAACGCAGCCCGATAGATCAGATGGCGCCCCTGGCGCTCCTGTGTCACGAGCCCGGCCTGCGTCAGTTCCCGGAGGTGGAACGACAGGGCATTGGGTGCCACGTCCAGTTGTTCACACAGCGCCGTGGGCGTCAGACCTTCGGACCCCGCCACCACGAGCACACGGAAGGTCCGCAACCGCACCGCCTGTGCGAGTGCAGCGAGGGAACAGAGCGCGTCAGCTTCCTGCATGTCGAAATCCGCGGAGTATCGGCCCGGATCATGACAGTTTCATGGCGGCGCCGGTGCTTGCGGCGACTGGATGACAGTTCACGAGACTGTCACGATTCGTTCATAGCATCCCTTGCACCCCCACTCCACCTGCAGAGGAAACCACCCCATGTCCCACCTTCCCCCGAACCTGATCATCGCCAACGGCGACGGTGACGAGCCGATGTCCAACCACAGCGGAAACCGCCACTTCGACGAAGTCCTGCAAGCCAACCTGAGCCGCCGCACGACCCTCAAGGGGGGTCTGGGTGCGTCCATCGCCGCACTGTTCGGCGGTGTGGGTCTGGCAGGCTGCGCCAGCCCTGGCAGCAGCGCAGGCGGCAAACTCATCGGCTTCGAAGCCGTGCCGGTCAGCAGCGCCGACACGGTCGTGGTGCCCAAGGGCTACAAGGTGCAGACCTTTATCCCCTGGGGCACCCCCATCAGCGGCAACATGCCCGCGTTCGACCCGATGACCAACACCGGCGCCGACCAGGGCAACCAGATCGGCAGCCACCATGACGGCATGCACTTCTTCCCCATCGAGGGCAAGGACCCGTACAGCGGCAGCTCCACTGAAGGCCTGCTGGTCATGAACCACGAATACGTGGAGCCACGCTTCATGCATGCCCGCGCCGTTGGACAAAAGCTGGGTAGCAGCGCAGTACCTCCCCTGGTCAATGGCAAGCGCCCTGCCGACGAATGCAGCAAGGAAATCAACGCCCACGGCGTGTCGGTGGTCCGCATTCGCAAGGGCGCCAACGGCCAGTGGAGCGTGGTGCAGGACCGGCTGAACCGCCGCATCACCGGCGCCACGCCGATGGACATCAGCGGCCCGGTGCGCGGGACCGATTTCGTCAAGACCCGGCACAGCCCGGACGGCACACGGACCCGCGGCACGCTGAATAACTGTGCCCACGGCGTCACGCCCTGGAACACCTACATGATGTCCGAGGAAAACTGGGCCGGCTATTTCGTCAACAAGGTGAGCGCGAGTGGCCGCACCCGCGAGCAGTCGCGTTATGGCGTGCGCAGCGCCGACAGCCGGCCGGCGACCTCGCGCTATGGCTGGGAACTCGCCGACAGCGGCGCGGACGAGTTCGCCCGCTTTGACGTGACGGCCAAAGCAGCCGATGCCACCCAAGACTACCGCAACGAAGCCAACTGCTTCGGCTGGATGGTCGAAGTCGACCCGTTCAACCCGAACAGCACGCCCGTCAAGCGCACCGCATTGGGCCGCTTCGCACATGAAGGCGTCGTCTTCCAGCCCGGCGTGGAGGGCAAGCCGATCGTATGTTATTCCGGTGACGACGCCAATGACGAGTACATCTACAAGTTCGTCTCCAAGGGCGTGTACCAGAAGGCCCGCGGAGTGGCCAATGGCGCGCTGCTGGACGAGGGTACCCTGTACGTGGCCAAGTTCAACGATGACGGCACAGGTGTCTGGCTGCCCCTGGTGTTCGGCCAGGGACCGCTGACTCCGTTCAGCTTCAGCAGCCAGGCCGATGTACTGGTGAACGCCCGCCTGGCTGCGGACCGCATGGGGGCGACCCGCATGGACCGCCCGGAATGGGGCACGGTCGACCCGAAGACTGGTCAGGTGTACTTCACGCTGACCAACAACAGCGGGCGTACCGTCACGGACAAGGCCAATCCGCGCGAGAAGAGCCGCTGGGGCCACATCATCCGCTGGACCGAAGCCGGCAACGACCCCGCCGCCGCCCGTTTCAACTGGAACATCTTCCTGCTCGCCGGCCCCGAGAAAGACTCGCAGTTCGCCGGCAAGCCGCTGACCAAGGACCAGATCCACAACAGTCCCGATGGCGTCTGGTTCGACAACGACGGCCGCCTGTGGATCCAGACCGACACCAGCGAAAGCGCGATGAACAAGGGCGACTATGCGGAGTTCGGCAACAACCAGATGCTGTGCGCCGACCCGCGCACCAACGAACTCAAGCGTTTCCTGGTGGGACCCATGGGCCAGGAGATCACGGGCGTGATCACCACGCCCGACGGCAGGACGATGTTCGTCAACGTGCAGCATCCCGGCGCCACCACGACAGCCGATGATTTCGCTGCCGGCAAACTGACCGGCACCTGGCCCAACCAAGGCCGGTACGCCCGCTCGGCGACAGTCATCATCACCAAGGAAGATGGCGGCGTGATCGGCACCTGAGGCAGCGGGCCGTCGTGCACGGGTTCAAGAGCGGCTGCGGCCGCTCTTTTTGCAGGAGCTTTCGACCATGACACAACCCGCAGCCAAGGCTGGTTGCGCCGGCCGGCATGCCGCCTGGGCGCTGGCCTGTCTTGTTCTGTTCCCCTGGCAGGCGGCCACCGCCGAGCCCCGTCCGGAGGCATACGGAGGGGTGGCTGATCACTACAGCGACACCCGTCTGGCGATCCGTGAATCCCGATGGACACAGGCGCAAGATGCCCTGCAGCGCCTGGCACGCGACATGCCGCAGATGACCCAGGATGCCGAGTACCACAACCTGATGGGTTACAGCCTGCGACGGCAAAGCCCTGCCAACCTGGAGCGCTCGATCGACCATTACCTCATCGCGCTGCGGCTGGACCCGTCTCACGTGCAGGCCCGGGAGTACCTGGGCGAGGCCTACCTTCTGCAGGGCCGCGAAGACCTGGCACGCGAGCAGCTGCGGGCCATCGAGGACTTGTGCAAGAGTCGGACCTGCGAGGAATGGCGTGACCTGGACCGCGCGATAGAAGCGTACAGGGCGAGGCGCTGAGCCGCATCCGCGTCAGCAGAGGACCGTGCGCGCGGCACCCCCAACCGCCGAGCCGCGTCTACTTGACGACCGATTCGACCTGCGCCATCGGCGTGTGGCGCACATCGGCACCCTTCACCACGAAAATGATCTGCTCGGCGATGTTCTTGGCGTGGTCGCCCACCCGCTCCAGCGACTTGGCCAGGAACAGCAGGTCCAGACTGGGCGAGATCGTGCGCGGGTCTTCCATCATGTAGGTGATGAGCTTGCGCAGGAAACCGTCGTACTCGACGTCGATGGCATTGTCATCCTTCATGATGGTCAACGCCATCGCCGTGTCCAGACGCGCAAAGGAGTCCAGTGTCTTGCGCAACAACTCTCCGGCAAGGTCGGATGCCAGGCGCAGCTCGGAAACGGGCAGCGAGCGCGGGGATCCGCTTTCGATGATGGACTTCACCATCCGCGCGATGCGCGCGACTTCGTCACCCGCGCGCTCCAGATTCTGCGTGATGCGCGAGATCGCCATCAGAAAGCGCAGGTCCCGGGCCGTCGGTTGGCGCCTGCCGATGGTGGAGATGATGGCGTGGTCGATATCCACCTCCATCTGGTTGATACGGATTTCCGTCTGGAGCACCTGCTGGGCTGTCTCCAGGCTCATGTTCACCAGCGCATAGGTCGACTGGTGCAATTGCGATTCGACCAGCCCCCCCATTTCCAGCACATGGGTGGAGATGGAGCTCAACTCGGCATCGAACTGGCTGGAAAGGTGTTTGTCGCCCATGTCGGTCTCCGTGATCAGCCGAATCGGCCGGTGATGTAGTCTTCGGTTTCGGTCTTGGTGGGCTTGAAGAATATCTGCTCGGTCGCGCCGAACTCGATCAGCTCGCCCAAATACATATAGGCGGTGTAGTCACTGCAGCGGGCGGCCTGCTGCATGTTGTGCGTCACGATCGCAATGGTGTAGTCGCTCTTGAGCTCATGCACCAGTTCTTCCACCTTGCCGGTCGAGATCGGGTCCAGCGCGGATGTCGGCTCGTCGAGCAGGAGGATCGAGGGCTTCACCGCCACGCTGCGCGCAATGCACAGGCGCTGCTGCTGGCCGCCGGAGAGGCTCATGCCATTCTGGCCCAGCTTGTCCTTCACCTCGTTCCACAATGCAGCCTTTGTCAGTGCCCATTCCACCCGGTCGTCCATGTCGCTCTTGCCCAGATCCTCGTAGAGCTTCACGCCAAAGGAGATGTTGTCGTAGATGGTCATCGGGAACGGCGTCGGCTTCTGGAACACCATGCCGATGCGGGCACGCAGCAGGTTCAGGTCCTGCTTGGGGTCCAGGATGTTCTGGCCGTAGAAATTGATCTCGCCTTCAGCGCGTTGGCCCGGGTACAGGCTGTACATGCGGTTGAGCGTGCGCAGCAATGTGGACTTGCCACAGCCCGAGGGGCCGATGAACGCGGTGACCTTGCGCTCGGCGACATCCATGGTCACGTTCTTCAGGCCCTGGAACTTGCCGTAGAAGAAGTTGAGATTGCGGACTTCCAGCGCGTTTTTTTGCGAGGCCGCTGCAGCAGGAGCGGCCGGGGCCGTGGCGATTGCGTTCATGTTGGGTTCCAGATTCAGAAAGTACTTGGGATCAGGTGCGCACTTTTTCGCGGAAGAACACGCGGGCCAGGATGTTCAGAACCAGCACCGCCAGGGTGATCAGCAATGCCCCTCCCCAGGCCAGATCGATCCAGTTGTCGTAGGGGCTCATCGCGAACTGGAAGATGACGACTGGCAGGTTGGCCATGGGTGCATCCATGTTGGTGCTGAAGAACTGGTTGTTCAGCGCGGTGAACAGCAGCGGCGCGGTCTCGCCGCTGATGCGGGCAACGGCCAGCAGCAGGCCGGTGATGACGCCGCTCCTGGCCGCGCGCAGGCTCACCATGGTGGCCACCTTCCAGCGTGGTGCGCCCAGTGCGAAGGCTGCTTCCCGCAGGCTGCCGGGCACCAGACGCAACATGTTCTCCGTGGTGCGCATGACCACCGGGATCGCGATCAGCGACAGCGCCAGGCTCCCCGCGTAGCCAGAGAAGTTGCCCACCGTCGCTACCGCGATTGCGTAGACAAACAGGCCCAGCACGATGGAAGGTGCGGACAACATGATGTCGGTCACGAAGCGGGTGAACTCGGCGGTCTTGCTGCTGTCGCCGTATTCGGTCAGGTAAATGCCGGCCAGGATGCCGATAGGTGTGGAGACCAGCACGGCCAGGCCTACGATCATCAGGCTGCCGACGATGGCGTTGCGCAGGCCGCCTCCTTCGGACCCGGGCGCAGGCGTATCCTTGGTGAACAGGCTGACGTCAAGGGCTGCCAGCCCGTTCGAGAACAGCACGAACAGGATCCACAGCAGCGCGACCAGGCCCAATGCCATCGCGCCCATCGACAGTGTCAGACCGATCAGGTTGGTGCGCTGGCGGCGGCGGTAAAGGGGTGAGGTGTTCATTTGCATGGAGGTACTCCGAGCGTGCGGGTTTCAGGTGCCCTTGGCCTTCTCGGCCCGGATGATCAGCCATTTGGCCATCGCCAACACCACAAACGTAATGCAGAAAAGCAGGAAGCCAAGTGCGAACAGGGTATTGAAGTGCAGGCCCTCGGCCTCGCCGAATTCGTTGGCCAGCACGGACGCGATCGAGGTGCCTGGCGAAAACAGCGAAGTGGGCATGCGGTTGGCATTGCCGATCACGAAGGTGACCGCCATGGTTTCACCCAGCGCACGCCCCAGGCCCAGCATGATGCCGCCGATGACCCCCTTTTGCGTGTATGGCAAGACAACCTTGCGAACCACCTCCCAGGTGGTGCAGCCCAAGCCATAGGCTGACTCGCGCAGGATGGGCGGGGTGATCTCGAAAACGTCCCGCATTACCGCAGCGACAAACGGCAGCACCATGAACGCGAGGATGATGCCCGCTGCCAGAATGCCCAGCCCGTTGGTGGCGCCGCCAAACAACCAGCCGACCAATGGCATGCCGCCCAGCACCGACTGCAGAGGTACTTGCAGATAGTCGGCGTACACCGGCGCAAACACGAACAGGCCGAACATCCCGTAGATGATGGATGGCACAGCCGCGAGCAGTTCAATGGCTGTACCCAGCGGGCGGCGCAGCCAGACCGGGCAGGTCTCCGTCAGGAAAACCGCAATGCCGAAGGCCAGGGGGACTGCCAGCAGCAGGGCAATGCCCGCACTGAAGACCGTCCCGACGATGGAGATCGCTGCACCGAATTCCTCGTTGATGATGTCCCATTCGACGTACCACAGGAAATGGGCCCCGAATTTGGCGAACGTCGGCCAGGCATTGATGAACAGCGAAACGATGATGCCTACCAGAGCCGCCAGAACCAGCAGCGAGAAGAACTGCGTAAGGCGGTGGAAAATGACATCCTGAAAATGCTGCCGCCTGGCGACAGCGACCATGTTGGCGCTGGGCAGCTCTGCGGAGGACGGGGATGAATGGGTCGAATTCATGGTCGCAGTGACGGTCATACTGGCTCCCCGAATGGGCACCGAAGGAAAAAGAATACCACCGACACCCGGTGCGGGCGCCGGTGGCTCAGGATCGGCAGGGGCCGACCCCTGCAGCGATCACTTGGTATTGATCTGCGACCACACACGCTGGCGGATCTGGTTGGTGAGGCTGTCCGGCAGCGGAACGTAGTCGAGGTCCAGTGCCATTTGCTTGCCGTTCTTGAACGCCCAGTCGAAGAATTTCAGAACTTCGGCCGATTCCGCCTTGTTGGCTGGCTGCTTGTACATCAGGATGAACGAGGCGGTGGTCACCGGATAGGCGTCAGCGCCCGGCTGGTTGACGATGGACAGGCCCATGCCCGGAACACTGAACCAGTCGGCACCTGCAGCAGCCGCCGAGAAGGTGTCGTCGCCCGGCATGACGAACTTGCCATCCTTGTTCTGCAGCGCCATCACCGCGATGTTGTTTTTCTTGGCATATGCGTATTCCACGTAGCCCAGCGCGCCTTTGGTGCGGGTGACGTTGGCAGCCACGCCTTCGTTGCCCTTGCCACCCACCGACGTGGGGGCCGGCCACTTCACGGCTGCGCCACGGCCCACGGTGTCCAGCCACTCCTTGCTGACAGTAGCCAGGTAGTCGGTCCAGTTGAAGGTGGTGCCCGAGCCGTCGGCGCGGTGCACGATGGTGATGGTCATGTTGGGCAGGTTCTTGCCCGGGTTCAACGCAACGAGTTTGGGATCGTTCCACTTGCTGATCTTGCCCATGAACATTTCAGCCAGGACCGGGCCGGTCACGCGCAGCTCGCCCTTGCCAAAACCGTCCAGGTTGAACACCGGCACGGTGCCACCGATGATGGCGGGGAACTGCACCATGCCGTCCTTGTCCAGATCCGCACCGGGCACCGGGGCGTCCGATGCGCCGAAGGCCACGGTCTTGGCCCGGATCTGGCGGATGCCACCCGACGAACCGATCGACTGGTAATTCAGGCCGGTGCCGGTCGCTTGCTTGTAGGCTTCGGCCCACTTGGCATAGATCGGGAAGGGGAAAGTCGCGCCTGCGCCGGTGATGTCAGCTGCGAGGGCCGAGCCCATGCCCAGGGTGGCCAGGGTCGCTGCGGCAAGGGTCTTCAAAAGGGTGCGCTTGGAGTTCATGCAATGGTCCTCGAGGTTGGGAGAGTTGGGTGCACGGACTTTAGTGACAACATATGACAAGTCCGTGACATTTCCACGACTTGACGCAACGACTTGCGCAGGCAGACGGACCCTACAATCCGCCAAACACCGGAGCCGCACATGAAGAGTCGGGGTTTCACGCTGATCGAGCTGGTGATGGTGATCGTCATCCTGGGGGCTCTTGCCGCCGTAGCCCTGCCCAAGTTCCTGGACCTGAAGTCCGACGCCGAAAGGGCGGTCGTCGAGAGTTCGGTGGGCGCCATTGCTACCGCGCGTATCCTGTTCGTGACCAAGGCCGCCGCCTGTGGTTCGTCCTATGCCTCGGCTCCGGTGGGCGTTTTCACGTTCCTGCACTTCGACAACAACAATTCCCGGGCACCGACCTGCGACGATTTCAACAGCGGCTTCGGATCGGTGACGCCCGGTCCGGTCGGAACCATGGATCTCAAGGGCATGAAGTCCGGTATCCAGGCCAATCCCGATGATTCCCTGACGATCACCAATGCTGCGGGGGCGGACACCATGAGTTTCACCAGCAAGAGCGGCCGCACCGTCAGCATCACCGTCAACCAGACGACCGGGGCAGTCAGCTGGTCGGCCACTCCCGCCTATTGACCGTCGCCGGGCGTCCTGGCGCCTCCGCGCCCAGACGCTGGCGACTGCTCGCCGCCTGCCTGCTGATCGCGCTGGCAGCGGCCTTGATCCGGTCCGATACGGCGGCGGGTCTGGCGCTGAAGTTCGCGCTGTCCAAGCTGGTCTACAGCACCTCGGACGGCGCCATCCTGTTTCTGCTCGGCTTTTCCGCCCTGGCCCTGCTGTGCAGCCGCCTCCCCGTGGGGCGCCGCGGCGAGCGGCTGGCTGCCGTGTTGCTGGGCGCCGGCCTGGTGCTGGGCTACGGCCTGCACCTGTGGGCGACGCTGTCCTACCACGGCGCCCACGACGTGCCCCTGTCGGCGCATGTGTACCACTGGGCGGGGGGTGTCAACTCCTACACGGCCCTGCTGCACAGCCATCTGGGCAAGGCGGCCATGTCGCCCGTGTCCGCATGGCTGTCCGGCCGATCGCACTACGACACCGGCGGCGCCCTGGCGCAGGTTGTGCCGGTGTGGCAACTGGCAGGCATCGCGCTCGGGTTCCTGGCGGCCAGTACCGGCGCGCTGCTGCGCATGCCAGGGCTGCTGCGGGGATACGGGCACCGACCGATGCTGGTCGTGCTGCTCCTGGTGGGCGCGGCCACAAGCATCAAGAGCATCTTCGATGGCGGCCTGCTCGCGCTTTGCCGTGCCGCCCTCGCTCCTGCTGGTCGCGAGTGTCGTGGCCCAACCGGACGACAGGCACTGGTCGCAATTCTGGCTGCGCCGGGGCTGGTGGCTGGCGCTGCTCTTGCCGGGAGCCTATGGCGCCCTGTGGCTTCACCTGTCGACGAGCGACGTGCCGCAGTTCGGCGCCTGGCTGTTCCTGCTGGTCGTGATGCTGCTGATGATGACCGGCCAGTGGCGGGGCTGGCGGGCCTGGCTCTGCCGCCTGATCCTGCTGGCCTATCTGTCGCTGAATGCGATGCTGAATGCCAACGCCAACCTGATGCCTCTGCTCGCACCCGTCGGGCCGGAGCACCGTGCGGCCGTTTTCGATGCGGCCGGCTCAGCGCAGCCGCAGCCCCTGGCGCGATGGCAGGGGCAAGCGGTCCACGCGCTGTACGCCGCGCTGGGCGACGACCCCTGGAAACCGCGCAAGGCGCTGGTCTGGACGCAGCCCAGCCCGGGCCTGAACAGCCTGTCCGTGGCAATACGCCTGCTGGGGATTGAAGGGCAGCAAGGCCAGATCCGCGCCACCCCGAGCCTGCAGGTCGCGCACATCGCGCCGGCCGGCAAGGAGTGGGTCGGCCTGGTATTCCAGAGTACCGCCACCGGGCTGCCACCGATCCTGCCGTTCGGGATGGCCAACATCTTGTCGAAGAACAACTACTATGTCTGGCTGTACCAGGTCGGCCTGCTGCTGCGCGGGTCCGGCTGGACGACTACGTCCTGATGCCACATACGCAGGGCAATCTGCGGGTGGACTGAGCCCGCTGGGGCAGGTATCAATGAAACTCCCGGCTACGCGTCGCCAGCCCCCCCAGCAGCGGCGTGAGGTCGACCAGTCGCTGCGCAATCAGGTGGCGCACCTCGCCGCCGCTGTCCACATCCCGCTGCCACACGCCCCACACCGCCAGCAGCCGGGAATGCAGCAGCTCGCTGCGCTGCTGCTCGCGCAGGCTCTTCCAGACGATCACGTTGACGCTGCCGGTCTCGTCCTCCAGCGTGACGAAGACCACGCCCTTGGCGGTCTGCGGCTGCTGGCGCATGACCACGATGCCGCAGGCGCGCACCAGGCGGCCGTCGGGCAGGTCGTGCAGCTCGGCGGCGGTGCGCAGCTTCATGGCGGACAGCTCCGCGCGCAACAGACCGACCGGATGCGTGCGCAGCGTGAGGCCGGTGGCGGCGTAGTCGAACACCACCTCCTCGCCCTCCCAGGCCGGCGGCAGCTCCAGGAAATCCTCCTCGACCGGCGCAGTCTTGAGCAGGCCCGGTGCCGGCCGCAAAGCGGAGGCGTCCCACACCTGCTGGCGCCGGTGGCCGGACAGGCTGATGAGCGCATCGGCACTGGCCAGGGCCTTCAGGTCGCCTTGGTCAAGGCCGGCGCGCAGGGCCAGGTCTTCGGTGCTGGTGAAGGGGGCCTCGGCGCGGGCTGCGACGATGCGCAGCGCTGCGGCAGTGGCCAGGCCGGCGACCATGCGCAGACCGAGGCGTACCGCGCGCCAGGGCGGCCGGGCACCGGCGGCGCGCGCATCCGGCACGGGGCGTGCCACGCGTTCGGCCGCGAAACCCGGCGCATTGGCGTCCTCCATGGTGCAATCCCAGTCACTGCACATCACGTCGGCCGCGCGCACCGGCACGCCGTGGCGCTGTGCGTCCTGCACCAGCTGCGAGGGGCTGTAGAAACCCAGCGGTTGTGAGTTGAGCATCGCGGCCAGGAAACAGGCCGGCTCGTGGTGCTTGAGCCAGCAGCTCACGTACACCAGCAGCGCAAAACTGGCGGCGTGGCTCTCGGGAAAGCCGTATTCGCCGAAGCCCTCGATCTGACTGAAGATGCCCTCGGCGAATTCCTCGGTGTAGCCATTGGCCACCATGCCGCTGATCATGCGGTCGTGGAACTTGTGCACACCGCCCTTGCGTTTCCAGGCCGCCATCGAGCGGCGCAGGCTGTCGGACTCGCCGGCACTGAAACCGGCGGCCAGCATCGCGATCTGCATCACCTGCTCCTGGAAGATCGGCACACCCAGCGTGCGCTCCAGCGCCGCGCGCAGGCCCTCGCCGGGATAGTCGACCGGCACCAGGCCCTGGCGGCGCTGCAGGTAGGGGTGCACCATGCCGCCCTGGATCGGGCCCGGGCGCACGATGGCGACCTCGATCACCAGGTCGTAGAAGCAGCGCGGCTTCAGGCGCGGCAGCATGCTCATCTGCGCGCGGCTCTCGATCTGGAACACGCCCACGGTGTCGGCGGCACAGATCATGTCGTAGGTGGCCGGGTCCTCGGCCGGGATGTCCTGCATCTGGAAGGTGGCGCCGCGCTGCGCGCCGATCAGGTCTAGGCAGCGGCGGATGGCGCTGAGCATGCCCAGCGCCAGCACGTCGACCTTGAGCAGGCCCATGGCGTCGAGGTCGTCCTTCTCCCACTGGATCACGGAGCGGTCAGGCATGGCGGCGTTCTCGACCGGCACCAGCCGCGTGAGCTTGCCCTGCGTGAGCACGAAGCCACCCACATGCTGGCTGAGATGGCGCGGCAGGCCCATGAGCTGCTGGGTGAGTTCCAGCCACTGGGTGATGCGCGGGTCGTCGGGGTCCATGCCGGCGGCCAGCACACGCTCCTGCAGCTGCTGCGCCAGCAGGCTGCGGCCGTCGAACCAGCGGTGTTCCTTGGCGAAGGCGTCGATCAGGGCCTCGTCCAGGCCCAGCGCCTTGCCCACGTCGCGGATCGCGCTCTTGGGCCGGTAGGTCACCACCACGCCGGTGATGGCGGCGCGTTCGCGGCCGTACTTGGTGTAGATGTACTGGATCACCTCCTCGCGGCGCTGGTGCTCGAAGTCGATGTCGATGTCGGGCGGCTCGTTGCGCTCGCGGCTGATGAAGCGCTCGAACAGCACGTTCATGCGCGACGGGTCGACCTCGGTCACGCCCAGGCAGTAACACACCGCGGAGTTGGCCGCCGAGCCCCGGCCCTGGCACAGGATGTGGCGCTCGCGCGCGAAGCGCACGATGTCGTGCACGGTGAGGAAGTACATCTCGTACTGCAGCTCGGCGATCAGGACGAGTTCATGCTCCACCTGCAGCTGCACATTGGCCGGAATACCCTGCGGGTAGCGCTGGCTCATGCCCTCGTAGGTGAGGCGGCGCAGGGTCTGCGAGGGCGTGAGGCCTGGAAGCACCGTCTCCACCGGGTACTGGTAACGCAGCTCGTCCAGGCTGAAGGTGCAACGGGATGCGATGGTCAGCGTGGCCTGCAGCAGCTCGGGGGAATAGATGCCGGCCACACGCAGGCGCGCGCGCAGGTGCGCCTCGGCATTGGGCTGCAGTTCGAAGCCGCAGTCCATCACGGGTTTGCCCAGGCGCACGGCGGTCAGCACGTCCTGCAGCGGCTTGCGCGAGCGCACATGCATGTGCACGTTGCCGGCGGCCACCAGCGGCACGCCGGTGTGGGCGCCGGCGGATTCGAGCTTGTGCTGCCACAGGTCGTCGTCCAGGCCGTGCAGCAGTTCGATCGCCAGCCACAGGCGCCCGCCGAACCATTGCCGCGCGCGCAGGCAGGCCGCGCACAGGGCCTCGAAGGTGATGGCGCGCGTGGGTGCCAGCAGCACCTCGCAGTGCTGGAGCGACGCCCAGTCGCTGCCCGACCAGGACACCTCGTACGTGCCCTTGGCCGCCTTGCGCCGAGCGGTGGTGATGAACTCGCACAGGTTGCCCCAGCCCTGCAGGTTGTGGGGCAGGACCACCAGGCGTACCGGGGCGGCCGGCGTGATGGATTCAGCCGCCCTGCCCGCTGGCACCTGCTGCGGCGGCGCGTCGGCATCCGGCGGCAGCAGGAATTCTGCGCCGGGCAGCAGCTGGATGCCCGACTCCTGCGCCTGCGTATGCGCCCGCACCACGCCGGACACCGAACACTCGTCGGTGATGGCCAGCGCGCTGTAGCCCAAGGCGGCTGCGCGCTGCACCAGTTCTTCGGGCAGCGAGGCACCGCGCTGGAAGCTGAAGGCGGAGAGGCAATGCAGCTCGGCGTAGGCCGGCAGGGGGGTCCACATCAGATCGGGAGGGCGAAAAATACTGGTTAAAAAACCAGTATATTCCGCCTCCCCCGTTTGGCAATCCCGGGGGCATCCAGCATGTGTGGCGTCGTGCCAGCACGCTGCACTGGACGGACATGGAGATTGGACGTAGAGTAAGAAAGTAAGGAACGCAATACAAAAGGATAGTCATGATTGCCATCGCCAAAGTCACCGCGAAAGGCCAAACCACCATCCCGCAAGACGTTCGCAACGCCTTGAAGGTCACGCCGGGGGACCTGATTGCCTGGGAGGTAGGCCCTGACGGCAAAGCCACCGTGCGCCGTGTCCAGGCCATCGATCTGGAGTATCTGCACGCCGTCGAAGGCACCTTGGGCGAATGGGCCGGCGCAGCGGACGAAGAGGCCTACCGTGGACTTTGAGCGTTTTGCGGTCGTGCGGGTGCCGTTTCCCTTTACCGACCGCACCACGACGAAGAACCGCCCGGCCCTGGTGTTGTCGGACGCATCGACCTTCAACACCCCCGCCGGGCATTCGGTGATGGCCATGATCACCTCGCAGGCCAATCCACCCTGGCCGCTCGACTGCCCCCTGTCCGACCTTTCCAGTGCCGGACTGCCCGCGCCATCCAAGGTGCGTTTCAAGCTGTTCACGCTGGACCACCGACTGGTGCGTGGCGAAATCGGCAAACTGTCTGCAGCCGATGCTGCTGCCGTACGCCAGCGCTTGGCTCAATTGCTCGGCCTGTTACCGTAAGTCCGAGGGAGCAAACACCCAGCGACAGCCGGTCGCCAACGGCCGGCAGCCTCAAGTCGTCAGAACCAGGCACCGGGAAAGCGGAAAGCGCCTGAAGTCCGCGTCAAAACTGACGAGCCGCAGGCTGGCTGACTCCGCTACGGCCGCAAGCCAGGCATCGGACCAGAGCCGCGCCGGCAAGGACAGGGAAGCATCCGAGACCCACGCCGCCAAGGTGGCGTCGGCAGATTCGGTATCGACACAAAAATCAACGCCATCGGCTTCGCGCAGGCTGCGGTAAATGGCCCATGCGTCCGGCAGGTTGAGTACACCCTCGCCCATGAGCTTTGGCTGGCACAACAAGCGCACCAGGCCCAGCATGGTGACGCGACAGAAATGCTGCTTCTGGCCCAGCGTGCGCGCCATGGCGCAGTCGCTCCAGTAACGACGGGCAGCGCCATGGTGCGGGTGTTCCTGGACGACAAGGGCCAGCCAGACGTTCAAATCAAGCAGGTCGCCCCCCAGGCCCCATGACAGCGGAGCCTCTGCCGCGACGGAGGGCGCTGTCATTCCTCGGCCAGTTCGCTCAAGCCCGCGTGACTCAGCCCGCCATCGGGCAGCAAAAGAGGCCGGCCCAGCCGGACGGTGGGCAAACCAGCGACCGCGGCGGGCGGCTGCCGCTCGGGTTTCGGTGCGCGCAAGCCGCGCTCGATCAAGTCCTGCGTCAGATCACGCAGACTGCGCCCTTCCAGCGCAGCGCGCGCCTTGAGGTGCCGCATGAGTTCATCGGGGAGATCCAAGGTAGTTCGCATTTTTGAATATTAGCAGCAAATCATATTTTCACCATACGCCTTGTCAGAGCCAGGCACGCGCCTTGCACCGGATAATGCGCCACCCATGGCACTCATCACCCTCCTCAACGCCCAACTCGCCTTCGGCCATGTTGCACTCCTCGACCACACTGACCTGGCCATCGAAACGGCCGAACGGGTGGGCCTCATCGGCCGCAACGGCGCCGGCAAATCCTCGCTGCTGAAGATCCTGGCCGGCATGGAAAAGGCCGACGACGGAGTCCTGCAACTGCAGCAGGGCCTGCGCATCGCCTACGTCGCGCAGGAACCGGTGCTCGATGCGGAGGCCAGCGTGTTCACCGCCGTGTGCAAGGGCGTGGCACGCGCACAGGAACTGATCGAGCGCTACACCCACGGCGACGGCGACCTGGACGCGATGCAAAGCGAGATAGAAGCGCTGGACGGCTGGAACTGGTCGCAGCGGGTGGAGGAGACCATCCACCGACTGCACCTGGACCCCGAGGCCGTGATCGGCACACTGTCCGGCGGCACCAAGAAACGCGTGGCGCTGGCCCAGGCGCTGGTGATGCGCCCCGACGTGCTGCTGCTCGACGAACCGACCAACCACCTGGACCTGGACTCGATCGAGTGGCTGGAAGACCTGCTGATCGACTTCAAGGGCAGCGTGGTGGCCATCACCCACGACCGCAGCTTCCTGGACCGGGTGGCCACCCGTATCGTGGAGCTGGACCGCGGCATCCTGCGGGGCTACCCGGGCAATTTCACCCAGTACCTGGTGCTCAAGGACGAACAACTCGCCCAGGAGGCGGTGATCAATGCCAAGGCAGACAAGCTGCTGGCCCAGGAAGAGGTCTGGATCCGCAAGGGCGTGGAGGCGCGCCGCACCCGGGCCGTGGCGCGCATCGGCCGGCTCGAGAAGCTGCGCGCCTCGCGCGCCCAGCGGCGCGAGACGCTGGGCAGCGTGCGGCTCGACGTGGCCTCCGGCCAGCCCAGCGGCAAGATCGTGGCCGAGCTCACCGAGGTGTCCAAGTCCTATGGCGGCCGGCCGATCGTGCACAACTTCAGCGCCACCCTGCTGCGCGGCGACAAGGTCGGCCTGATCGGGCCCAACGGCGCGGGCAAGACGACATTGCTCAAGCTGATCCTGGGCGAGCTCGCGCCCGACAGCGGCAAGGTGCGCCAGGGCGCCAACCTGCAGGTGGCGTACTTTGACCAGATGCGCAACGCGCTGGACCTCGACGCCACGCTGGAGGACTTCATCAGCCCCGGCAGCGAGTGGATCGAGATCGGCAACAAACGCCAGCATGTCAAGAGCTACCTGGGCGACTTCCTGTTCTCGCCGGCGCGCGCGAACTCGCCGGTGCGCTCGCTCAGCGGTGGCGAGCGCAACCGGCTGCTGCTGGCGCGCCTGTTCGCCCGCCCGGCCAATGTGCTGGTGCTCGACGAGCCAACCAACGACCTGGACATCGACACCCTGGAACTGCTCGAAGACCTGCTGCAGAACTTCGAAGGCACCGTGTTCCTGGTCAGCCACGACCGCACCTTCCTGGACAACGTGGTCACCAGCACCATCGCTTTCGAGGGCGAGGGCCGCTGGCGCGAATACGAAGGCGGCGTGCAGGACTGGCTGACGCAGTCGCGCCGCGCGCAGGCGATCGCTGCGGCGGCGCAGGCTGCGCCGGCGGCAGCCAGCAGCCCGCCGGCCGGCCGTGGCACGAACGCACCCGCATCGACGCCCCTGCCCGCCGCAGCCCCGGCGCAGCGCAAGAAGCTCAGCTACAAGGAGCAGCGCGAACTCGAGGCCCTGCCCGCGTTGATCGAATCCCTTGAAACCGAGCAGGCTGGCATCAACACCCGCCTGGCCGACGGCAGCCTCTATGCCACCGACCCGACCCGCGCCGCCGCCCTGGCCCAGCGCAATGCGGAGATCGACGATGCGCTGCTGCAGGCGCTGGAGCGCTGGGAAGTGCTGGGCCCATAACTGTCACACCGGGTGCCGCAGCAAGGTCCCGGGCGGGCGTCGTGCTGGCTGGGTGCGCTGCGCGCTGCGGCGCTGGGCACCCTGGGGGGGGCCCGGCAGTGCTCACACGCCGCTGATCACGGCATCCATCGCGCCAACAATGTCGCTGGCGCGGTGCTTCACGGATGCCACCTTGGTCTTCAGCAATCGCCTGTCCAGCGGCGCTGCTTCAAAAGCCACCAACATGAGGTTGCTGCCTTTGACCTGAATGACCGGACATAACTGGCGTGGCAGATCGTGCGCGGCAAGCGCAGTGACGGCGAGCGGCGCCACCATGCGTGTCGCCAGGCTGCTCAGCAGGTCGCTTTGAATATCCACGACATAGGGATACTGATCGCGCATCCGCGGGCTCGGATTGTCATACACGTCGTATTGCATGGGGACGGGGAATCAGATCGGGCCGGAAGCACGCACTACCAGACCCGCAAGTCGTCGCACCACAGTCCGTTCTTCTCGAAGCGGGTGTTCTGCTCGTCGATCCAGGCCTTGTGCGTCTGCTCGAAAACTTTGCGGCGTTGCGCCAGGGTCTTGGGTTGGGCGGCACTGCGCAGTGCGTCGAACTGCTGCGCCGATACGATGACGGTATCGATACGTCCATCCTTTTCCACAAAAACAGGCTCTGCCTTTGCGTGGGTGCACATGGCTCCGAATCGATTCTTGGCTTGTGTGGCAGTGACTCGCATGGCGCCGCTCCGGCAGAATGGATTAGCCATTTTAGCCATCATGCTGCACACGGGGTCGCGCAGCGTCATTCGCCTGCAGCGCATCACCCGAACAAACCCTGCAAATACCACTGGCTGCCCGGCTGCTGCACCGAAGAGTCCGCCGGCTGTGCGCCTGCTGCCAGCCGCTCACGGTAGATCCACAACACCCCGGCCTGCTCGCTGCGGGCCAGGAAGTAGTCGCGCAGCGTGACCGCGGCGGGCGCAGGGGCACCCGTCCCCCACCAGCCGGCCTCGAGCCGCTGCGGCCCGACCAGCAGGGTCAGCGGACCCTGGTAGATCGGGCGGTCCTGGTGCACGGCGAGCCTGAGCGGGGTGGCGAGCAGCCAGGTGGGGTAGAGCCCGGCGCATGGGGGGGCGGTGTCTGCAGCCTCCTGGGATTTGCGTTTCCTGGCTGCAGTGCCTGCGGGCCTGCTGCCGGATGCGGGCGTTGCATCCGGCCGGTCGGCGGCGGCCGGCTCCCAGCGCTGCATGCACTCCGGCCGGTGGTCGGCGCGCGGCACGGCCCGCAGGACCTGTTCGGGCCCCAGGCGGGCGCTCAGCCGCTCCAGCAGGTGGTGCAGGCTGTCGCCCTGGCGGAGTTCGTCGGGCAGCAGGCTGGCGCTGGCACCGGACAGCGGGGCGGTCTCGATGGAGCGCATGCGCAGGTACAGCGCAGGCGCTGGCAAGGTGGTGCGCTCCAGGTGTTCGCCCAGCAGGCGCTGCAGGTGGCCCATGTCGCGCGTGGGTTCCGCCGTGCGCACCACCAGGCTGCCATGGGTGGCGGTGTTGCGCCGCGCGTCCATCTGCCAGCCCAGCTCGAGCGCCAGGATGCCGCGCTGGCGCGCCTGCAGCCACACCTGCAGTTGCGACAGCAGGCGCCGTGCGGCAAACAGCAATGCGGGGGCGGCCTCGACCTGGGCCGAGAGTTCCAGCGGGATGTCGAACACCTCGGGCAGCTCGAGCCAGGGATAGACCTCGGGCTTCAGGCCATAGGCCCTGTCCAGCGCGTCGAGCAGCGCGGCACCGAAGCGGCGCACCACACCGCCGCGCGGCAAGGCCCGCAGGTCGCCCCAGTGCCGGCAACCGATGCGCTCCAGCGTGGGCAGGTGCGCGCGCGCCTCGGCCAGCGTGGCCAGCGGCAGCTGGTCGGGTGTGAGGTACCCGTTATGGGTGTCCACCTGCAGATAGGCCAGCGCGAGCAGCGCGGTGGGGGCATGGGCCGACTGCACCGGCAGCACGGACTGCACGGCCTGCAGCAGGTGCCCCAGCAGCGCATCGCGCCCGCCGAACAGGCGCTCGCTGGCAGACACCTCGAGCAGCACGGCCTGCCCGAGCTGTGCCACGCGCGGCGTGAACTGCAGCGCCCACCAGCCCAGGGCGGCGGTGGCGTCCTGCGGCAGGGCCTCCACCGCCGCGTCCGGCGCGTCAGGCCGGGGCCACAGGGCGATCCAGAACATCGCAGGGCTCCTGCGTCGGCAGACCACTGGCGGCTGCCATCGGCTGCACCTGTGCCAGCCGGCGAGCGGCCCGGCCGGCACTGCGCGCCAGCACGGCGGCCAGGCGGCCGTGGCGTGCCGGCATGTGCAAGGGCTGGTCCGCCGGCGGCCCGCGGCGCTTGAAGATCTCGACCTGCAGGGCGTCGCTGTCGGGTTGCAAGCCGACCTGCAGCCGCAGCACGGCAGGGGAGGATTCGGCACGGGCCCGGGCGGGGCGCATCACGAACAGCAGCTTGGCATGTTCGCTGGCGGCCATCTGCAGGCGGCGCAGCTGGTCGGCACGGGCCTGCGGCAGCCAGGCCAGCACGGCGGCGACATCGTCACAGCGCAGCGCCTGCTCGCAGGCCCACATGCGGGCGGCGGGTGGGCCGGCGGTGACCCACAACAAACGCTCGGGTTCCAGGCCCTGGGCCGAGAGCCCGGGCCCGAAGGGTGGATGCGGCGCCCCGACCAGCAGCACCGGGCCCGCCGGGGCCCGGGCCAGGACCGGCAGCAGCAGGCGCCATTCGTTCTGGCCGCTGTGGGCCTGCAGGATCTCGACCAGTGCGCCGACCGGCCAGCCGCCGCCGGGCAATTGCGCGTCCAGCGGTGCGTGCCCGGTGGCCAGCACCACGCCGGCCGGGCGCGCCAGGGCATCGGCACGCCAGACGGCGGCGGAATCGGCCACGGGAACAGGCAAGGCGGACATGGACGTGAAGGCATCAAAATACTGGATCAAATACCAGTATATGCCGATCCGCGCCGTCTGTGCAGGCTTGGGGACACCCCACAGACATCTGCCGCCCATGCCGGGCTGCGCCCTTCAGCGCAAGCGCCGACAACGCGCGCGCACGCTCAGCCTTGCGCCAGCAGCACCAGGACGATCAACAGCACCGCATAGGGAAAAGCGACCGTCGGGCGGGCCGCGCTGGCCGCATATTCCGCCAGCAGGCCGCCGCTGCCCGCCCGGCGGGCCCTCCAGCCGCTGTGCAGCTGGAATGCCGCACCGGCAGGGGGCGAGCCCTGGGCGATCAGGCCCTCCAACTGCAGCAGGCGCTCACCGAGGCGGGACTGCCAGGTCTTGAAGATGCCCTCCTGCAGCCACAGGACCAGCACGAACAGGCCCACGAACCAGGCCTCCAGCTCGAACGCGACCCCCACGCAGACCAGCACCACCGCCACCAGCTTGATGGCCAGGCTGCCAGACTCGTAGCGCTCGTGGTTGTTCTGCAGCGTGACCCATTCCTGCTGCAGTGCTGCCTTTTCGTCCATCACATGATCCCCTTGCTTGCTCCCTGCCTGCCACACGCCGCGCCCGGGCGGGCGCGCGTCGGGGGCGACCCGGCGCGACCTTCATGCCACGTGGACACGGCCGATTGTCGGCCAGCGCCGCCGCACCACCATCCAGGCCACCAGGCCGATGCCCATCATCGCCATCGAGGCTGCCGCCAGCCCGAGCGTGGAGTGCATGACCAGCGGCGCCACCACCCCCGCCACCAGGCCGTTCGCCGTGGAGCCGACAAACATCTGCAATGAAGATGCCATGCCACGGCGCGCCGGGTGCAGGTCCAGCACCAGCAGCGTCACCACCGGCACCATCAGCGCCCAGCCGAAGGTGAACACCGCCAGCGGCAGCAGCGCCCAGGACACATGCGCCTGGAACAGCGCATTGGCCACCAGATTGACGAACGCGCTGGCGAACATGATCACGAAACCATGCCGGATCTGGCGCTGCGGCGCGATGCGGCCTGCCAGCCGGCCGCTGAGCCAGGCCCCGCACATGATGCCGCCGATGGTGAGCACGAAAAACCAGAAGAACTGGGTCGGTGCCAGATTCAGATGCTCCCCCAGGAAAGCCGGCGCCGAGAGGACATACAGGAAGCTGGCATTGAACGGCACACCGCTGGCCAGCGCCAGCAGCAGGAAACGCGGGTCCAGCCCCAGCTGCCAGTACCCGCGCAGCAGGTTGCGTGCGTTGAAGGGCTGGCGCTGGGTGACATGCAGGGTCTCCGGCAGGTAGCGGAAATTCGCCACCCACAAGACCACCTCGACCCCGGCCAGAAACCAGAACACGCTGTGCCAGCCGGCCAGCACGAACAGCCAGCCGCCGATGATGGGCGCGATTGCCGGCGCGATGCCGAAGAAGATGGTGATCTGGCTCATCACCTTCTGCGCCTGCGAGGGCTCGAACATGTCGCGCACCACCGCCCGCGCCACCACGATGCCGGCACCGGTGGACAGCCCCTGCAGCACCCGGAAGAAGATCAGCTGGCCGATGTTCTGCGACAGCGCACACCCGACCGAGGTCAGCGTGAAGACCGCCACCCCCCACAGGACGACCGGCCGCCGGCCGAAGCTGTCGGAGATCGCGCCGTGGAACAGGCTCATGAAGGCAAACCCGAACAGGTAGGCCGACAGCGTCTGCTGCATCTGCACCGGCGAGGCATTGAGCGAGCGCGCGATGCCGGCAAAGGCCGGCAGGTAGGTGTCGATGGCGAACGGGCCGACCATGCCCAGCAGCGCCAGCAGGGCGGCCAGGGCCCAGCGCGGGCCGTGCCACAGGGTGCGGGCGTCAGGGTGCACGCGCACGCCTTTGCTCTCGCAAGGCGGGCCCCCTGCGAACTTCCAACACCCCCGCCCACGTACGATCGATCAGCTAAGCCACCCTTCGCGCTGCCGGCTGCGAAAAGAAGCCGTGCAGCAGGTGGTAGACCACCTGGTAATTGGTGCCCTGCAGGCCGCCATGGCCGACTCCGCTGAGGATGGACAACTGCTTGTCGGAGCAGGCGATCTTCTCGAAGAACGCCGCCACATCGGCATACGAGGCAATGCCGTCGTATTCGCCGCGCAGGACCAGTGTCGGCACCCGGATCGCCGCAGGATCGACACAGGGAAGCTTGGAGCACATGTCCACATAAGTTCCGTTGGGCATGGAATCGTCGAGCGACAGCACGGCATCGGTAAAGCGCTCCAGGGTCACCGCATCGACCAGCCCGTCGCGGTCCCGCGTGAAGATGCGGTGGATGTCCTCACGCCCCATCGGACGGCGCAGGCTGCCCAGCCACTGGGGCAGCTTCTTGCGCCGTTCGATCAGCGTGGGGCTGTCCGCGCCGGTCCAGACCATGGCCTCCAGAGCCAGGCGGCCGACGTTCTCCGGGTGGGCGGCGGCATACATGGCCGCCTTCAATGCACCGGAAGAGATGCCGTAGATGTGCATCTGCTGCGCGCCGGTGACCCCCTGGATGTACCTCACGGCGGCGACCATGTCCTGCACGCCATTGGCCAGATCGGCATTCACCGGCCGGCGCTTGTCCGAGCGGCCATAACCCTCGTTGTCGAGCGACCAGCAGTCATACCCGCGGTCGGCGAACCAGTCCATGATGGATGCGTCCGGCCGCCCGGGCACGTCCAGATCGAACGTGGGCTGGGAGGCCATGGACGAGCCGTGGATCCACAGGATCACGCCGGCCCGGGGCCGGTCGGTGCGGTGCTTGCGCCAAAGAAACAGCCGCACACCTTCATCCTTGTGCGTCCAGTGTTCCTCACCGCCGGGCGACCAGGGCGGGTGCGCCCCATAAATGCCTGGTTGCATGCTTGCTCCGTGCTTGGATCCGGGGGTGGTGGTCTCACGCCGAAAGGTTCATGCTCCTGGCAAGCTGCAGCCACTTGACCGACTCCTCGCGCAGGTAGGGCCCGAGTTCGTCCGGGCCGGCCAGGTCGACGTCCATGCCGGCATTGTTCAGGAACTTGCGGGTGTCCGGCTCGGCCATGATCCGCTGCAACTCGGTGTTCAGCCGCGCGACCACGGCAGGGGGCGTTCCCTTGGGGGCCACCAGCGCGAGCCAGGCGGTCGCCGCGAAGCCGGGCACGCCGGCTTCAGCCACCGTGGGCACGCCCGGCAGTTCGGCCGAGGGACGTGTGGTGCTCACTCCCAGAGCCCGCAGCTTGCCGGTCTTCACATGCGGGATGGCATTGGAAAGGGCCATGAAACTCATCTGCACCTGACCGCCGATCAGGTCGGTGAGCGCCTGACCGCTGCCCTTGTAGGGGATGTGCTTCACGTCCGTGCCGGTCGCGTTGAGGAACATCTGCGCCACCAGGTGCTGGTTGCCGCCGTTGCCGGACGACGCGAAATTGAGCTTGCCGGGCTGGGCCTTGGCCAGCGCGATGAACTCCCGCACCGTGTTCGCCTGCACGGACGGATGCACGACCATCACGAACCCGCTGCTGACCAGGCGCGTCACGGGGACGAAGGCGGTCAACGCGTCGTAGGGCAGGTCCTTGTAGATCGCCGGCGCAAACAGGTGCGAGGTCGACATGATCATGAGGGTATGCCCGTCGGGCTTGGCCTGCGCGGCCTGCGCGGCGCCCAGTGTGGACCCCGCGCCCGGCCGGTTGTCCACCACCACCGACTGCTTCAGCGCCGTTCCCAGCTTGTCGGTAAAGGCCCGCGCCAGCACGTCGGTGGCACCACCAGCGGCGAAGGGAAGAATGATCTTCACGGGCTGCGAGGGCCAGGCGTCCGCCTGGGCGCGGACGGGGACGCCGGCGGCAGCCAGCAATGAGATCAGCGCAGCCTGGGCCGTCGCGCGTTTACGGACATCGATCATGGATTCTGTCTCCTGTGGGTGGTCTTGTTGCCGGACCTGCACCTGATGGGCTGACGCCTCTATCGCCCGGTCACTGCAATTTTTGCAGACCCGGGCTTGAAAACCAAGCAAAAGCAACTATCATTAGCACTCGATGGAGATGAGTGCTAACACCCATCGCCTCAAGTTAACGGGTGCCAACTTGTTTCAGTTTGGCACTTTTTGATTATCAACCCTGTTTCAGAAACCAAGGAGATCCAATGAAACTTCGCCCCCTGCACGACCGTGTGATCGTCAAACGCGTGGAAAACGAAACCAAGACAGCCTCAGGCATCGTCATCCCCGACAGCGCTGCCGAGAAGCCGGATCAGGGTGAAGTCCTGGCCGTGGGCCCGGGCAAGAAGAACGACAAGGGCGAACTGAGCGCCATGGCCGTCAAGGTCGGCGACCGCGTCCTGTTCGGCAAGTACAGCGGTCAGACCGTCAAGGTCGACGGCGACGAACTGCTGGTGATGAAAGAGGACGACCTCTTCGCTGTTCTGGACAAGTAAATCGCTCAGCGATTTATCCACCTATCCAATCAATTGAATCCGGAGTAATCAAATGGCAGCAAAAGACGTAGTTTTCGGCGGTGAAGCCCGCGCACGCATGGTAGAGGGTGTGAACATCCTGGCCAACGCGGTCAAGGTGACCCTGGGCCCCAAGGGCCGCAATGTGGTGCTCGAGCGCTCGTTCGGCGCCCCCACCGTGACCAAGGACGGTGTGTCCGTGGCCAAGGAAATCGAACTCAAGGACAAGCTCCAGAACATGGGCGCCCAGATGGTCAAGGAAGTTGCTTCCAAGACCTCTGACATCGCTGGCGACGGTACCACCACCGCCACCGTGCTGGCGCAGTCGATCATCCGCGAAGGCATGAAGTATGTCGCCGCCGGCATGAACCCGATGGACCTGAAGCGCGGCATCGACAAGGCGGTCACCGCCCTGGTCGCCGAGCTGAAGAAGGCCTCCAAGGCCACCACCACCTCCAAGGAAATCGCCCAGGTCGGCTCGATCTCGGCCAACTCCGACGAGACCATCGGCAAGATCATCGCTGACGCGATGGACAAGGTCGGCAAGGAAGGCGTCATCACCGTCGAAGACGGCAAGTCGCTCGACAGCGAACTCGAAGTCGTCGAAGGCATGCAGTTCGACCGTGGCTACCTGTCGCCCTACTTCATCAACAACCCCGACAAGCAAGCCGCGCTGCTCGACAACCCGTTCGTGCTGCTGTACGACAAGAAGATCAGCAACATCCGCGACCTGCTGCCCACGCTGGAACAAGTCGCCAAGAGCGGCCGTCCGCTGCTGATCATTGCAGAAGACATCGAAGGCGAAGCGCTGGCGACCCTGGTGGTCAACACCATCCGCGGCATCCTGAAGGTCGTCGGCGTCAAGGCCCCCGGCTTCGGCGACCGTCGCAAGGCCATGCTGGAAGACATCGCCATCCTGACCGGCGGCAAGGTCATCGCTGAAGAAGTCGGCCTGACGCTCGAGAAGGTCACCCTGGCCGACCTCGGCTCTGCCAAGCGCGTCGAAGTGGGCAAGGAAAACACCATCATCATCGATGGTGCCGGTGCCGCCGCCGACATCGAAGCCCGCGTCAAGCAGGTGCGTGTGCAGATCGAGGAAGCCACTTCCGACTACGACCGCGAGAAGCTGCAAGAGCGCGTGGCCAAGCTGGCCGGCGGTGTTGCCGTGATCAAGGTTGGCGCTGCCACCGAAGTCGAGATGAAGGAAAAGAAGGCCCGCGTCGAAGACGCCCTGCACGCCACCCGCGCTGCCGTGGAAGAAGGCATCGTGGCTGGTGGTGGCGTGGCGCTGCTGCGCGCCAAGCAGGCTGCTGGCACCATCAAGGGTGACAACGCCGACCAGGACGCCGGCATCAAGCTGGTCCTGCGCGCCATCGAGTCTCCGCTGCGCGAGATCGTGTACAACGCCGGTGGCGAAGCCTCCGTCGTGGTCAACGCGGTCCTGAGCGGCAAGGGCAACTACGGCTTCAACGCCGCCAACGACACCTATGGCGACATGATCGAAATGGGTATCCTGGACCCGACCAAGGTGACCCGCACCGCACTGCAGAACGCAGCCTCCGTCGCATCCCTGATGCTGACGACAGAAGCCATGATCGCCGAAGCTCCGAAGGATGAGTCCGGCGCTGGCGGCGGCATGCCTGGCGGCATGGGCGGTGGCATGGGCGGCATGGGCGGCATGGGCGACATGGGCATGTAATCTGCCTCTCGCTCGCCCCTCGGGCTGCATCCTGCAGCCCCGTGCGATCCCGAACCCCGCCAGGTGCAGACCCGGCGGGGTTTTTTTTCATGGGTGGGCGGTAGCCCAGCGGGCGTTGCAGTTCAGGCGGCCAGCGCCAGCGGAGCCATCGCGCTGTCGTTCACGGCAACGGCGAACTCCATCGGGTGCACCGGCTGCGCCACCACCTGCAGGTCGGCGTGGTGGGTCTCGGTCATGAATCCGTACAGGCGGTTGCGGGTGGCCTGCCAGGCCTCCTTGGCGCCCACCACATCGAGCGCCAGTATGAGATGCGGCAAGCCACCCCCACTGGCCAGCGGAACCCAGGCACCCGTGTCGAACACTTCCCGGAACCCCAGGCTGCGGTAGTTGCGGATCAGTGCCGCATTGCGCGCGCCGATCACCATCCAACGCACCTGCGTGGCCAGGCAGTACTGGTAACTTGCTTTCATCAGGCTGAGCTTCACCACCGATTCGGCGCCCGCCAGCACCGCCAGGCGCGAAATCTGCGCCCGCGGCTTGTTGGCCAGCCATTCGGGCAGCGTGAGGCTGTTCTCCAGCAGCAATGGGCCAAACCCGCTCACCTGGATCCGTGCCGTGCCGATGCCCGCGCCGGACTGCTTGTCGCGGCACAGCAGCACCACGGTGCCCTCGACACGGTCCATCGGGTCCTGCTCGCCAAAGTGGGCGCCAATCAGAGGGTCGTGGTGCCCGTAGGCGGCAGCGCGTACCGCGCATGCCTCGCGCAAGTCGTCATCGGTGACCGCGATCCGTACGGAGAAACCCAAAACGCCTGTTTCCATGAAGAGCCCCTTTCAAGCTGAAACCTGTGTCCGGACACACATGCCTGCGGCGCCGATTCGACCCCGGCCGTCGGTTCGACACTAGCATCTTTCAATGACGTCAATCAAGCAAACTGCGATGCGTTTACCCGCCATCCGGGCAGTGCGCCGGCAAACGCAGGATCAGTCGATGTGGGCGGCCAGCAGAGGTTCCAGTTGTGACGAGGATTCGAAATGGATGGCATGCCAGCCGTGGACACGCGCAGCCTCCACGTTCGCGGGCAGGTCGTCGATGAACACCGTGCGCGCGGGGGCGAGGGTGTAGCGCGACTGAAGAAGTTCGAAGATGTCGGGCTGGGGCTTGATCAGCTTGACATCGGCCGAGAACATGCCGCCATCGAACCACTGCAGGAAGCCATGGCGCCCCTCCAGCACCCGTGCGTAAGGCTCTGGCATGTTCGACAGGAAATACAGGCGCACATCCCCTTGGCGCTCGCGCCGCTCGCGCAGGCGCTCCAGCATGGCGACCGTGCCGGGGATGGGCGTGAGGTACTGCGGGATCGACGCCACGAGCGCATCCAGGGCCGCATGCGGCAGTGCCAGCCGGGTCGCTGATCGGTCGACCACCGATGCCTGGGAGATGGTGCCCCGGTCGAAGTTCTGCCAGTCTTCATGGTGGAACAGGTCGGCGGCCAGTGCCTGCGCGGCGGCCGGCGTATCGGCCTGCTGCGGAAACGCCGAGCGCACCAGGTCTTGCGGCCTCCAGGAGAACACCACGGCGCCAAAGTCGAACACCACATTCATCACCACTGCATGCTCCTTCTGCAATCACCGTATTGGAACAGGGTTCCAGTGCCCTGCAGCAGATGTGTGTTTGCGCAAGGCGCTGCACAGCCGGCGCGGGCGGGCCGGCGTGATGCACACCTGCGGTGTGCCATGCCAGGCGGCGCAGCGCTGGATGGCGCCCGCCAGGGCTTCGACCATGCCGTCATCGACCCGGACTCCGGCCTCGACGAACAGCGCCTTCACCTCGAAGATTCCGTCTGCGCGGTGCGCCTTGGCATCCAGCCGGGACACCAACCGGCCGCGGTCCAGCACCGGCAGCACGAAGTAGCCATGCACGCGGCGTTCCTCGGGCGTGTAGCACTCGATCCGGTAGTCGAAACCGAACAGGACAGAGGCGCGCTCACGGTCCCAGACCACCGGATCGAAGGGCGACAGCAGGCTGGTATGGCTCGCCAGCAGTAACCCGCGATCCGCACTGGACAATGCCCGGCGGTGGTCCGCATGCACATAGCCTGGCCGGTCCCACCCCTCCACGGCGACCTGCAGCACCCGCCCGCTGTCCAGCAAGGGGGCCAGATCCGCATCCTTCAGGCGCGGCTTGATCCGGAAGTAGTCATGCACCCAGCGGGCCTGTGTCACGCCCAGCGCGGCGATCGCCTGCTCGATGAAGGCATCATGCACCGCGCCGGGTGAGGGCTGCGGCAACGCGTCCAGCCCGGGCGCGACCCGCTGGGCCAGGTCGTACACACGCTGGAAGTTGTCGCGCCTGGCCACCATGAGTTCGCCGCTCGCGAACAGGGCCTCCAGCCAGCGCTTCTCGTCCTTCCACCCCCACCAGCCGCCACCGCCACCGTCGGTGCGGGTGAAGTCCGCTGATTTCACCGGCCCCTGGGTCGCAATGTGGGCGAGCAGACGGTCCAGATGGGCGCGCAGCGCAGCGTCCTCGCGCCGGGCCCGTGCCAGGCCCCAGTGCTGGCGCTGGGTGCGGTTGTAGCTGCGGTGCAGGGCCAGTTCCTCCGACGGGGCAAAACAGGCCTCGTGGGCCCAGGTCTCGAACAGGTGGCCCTTCGCGAGGGCGTCGTCGAGCCAGCGCACCGGATAGTCGCCCAGACGGGAAAACAGCACCAGATACGGACTGCGCGCCACCACATGGATGGTGTCGATCTGCAGCAGGCGCATGCGCCGGATGCAGTTGCGCAGGGCCAGCGGCGTCGCCGCACGCACAGGCGGGAGCAGCAGGCCTTGGGCATGCAGGTGCAGATGGCGTGCCTGCTCCAGGCTCAGCGTGGTCACCGCCCCCTCCTTGCCGGTGTCAGCGGCTTTCGCGGATGCGGCGCAGCAGCCCGGCGGTGGAGGCGTCGAGGCCGGCCGCGTCACCACTGTGCAGGCGCGGCTCGATATCCTTCGCCAGCACCTTGCCAAGCTCCACGCCCCATTGGTCGAAGCTGTTGATGCCCCACAGGGAACCGCTGACAAACACCCGGTGCTCCTGCAGCGCGATCAGCGCGCCGAGGCTGGCCGGGTCCAGGGCGTCCAGCAGCAAAAAGCTGCTGGGCCGGTTGCCGGGAAAATGGCGATGCCCGCCAGCATCGTCCTGCCCCAGCATCAGGGCCTGCGCCTGGGCCAGGGCATTGGCCAGAAGCTTGTCGTGGTGGCCAGGCAGATGGTGGGCTGGCCGGCGCACGGCAACGAACTCCACGGGAACGACGTCCGTGCCCTGGTGCAGCATCTGGAAATACGCATGCTGTCCGTTGGTGCCCGGCTCTCCCCACACCACCGGCGATGTTCCATACGGCAGTGCGTCCCCGTGCAGGTCCACCCGCTTGCCGTTGCTCTCCATCTCCAGTTGCTGAAGATACGCCGGCCAGCGGCGCAAACCGCTGTGGTAGGGCGCCACGCTGCGGCTGGTGAACCCCAGGAAATTGCGGTACCAGAGGTCGATCAGCGCCAGCCGCACGGGCAGATTGGCCTCCAGGGGTGCCAGGCGGAAGTGTTCATCCATCGCATGGGCGCCGGCCAGGAAGTCGCGAAACCCCTGCGCGCCAATGGCGATCGCGATCGGCAACCCGATGGCCGACCACAGCGAGTACCGGCCGCCAACCCAGTCCCAGAAGCCGAAGGTGGTGCGGATACCGAAGGCCTGTGCGGCTGCCACGTTGGTGGTCAGCGCACAGAAATGCCGTGCGGTATCGGTGCCGCCGGCAGCCGCGAACCAGGCCTTTGCCGAATGGGCATTGGTCATGGTCTCGGTGGTGGTGAAGGTCTTGGACGCGATCAGGAACAGCGTGCTTTGCGCCGCGCAGCGCGCCAGCACGGCCGCGAGCTCGTGGCCGTCGACATTGGAGACAAAGTGCAGTCGCTTGCCTGTGGTGGCGAACGTGTCGAGCGCCACCACGGCCATTTGCGGTCCCAGGTCCGACCCGCCGATGCCGATGTTGACGACATCGGTGATGGAGGCGTCCGCACGGACCTGCTCCGCAAAGGCCAGCATCGCATCGAGCGTCGAATGCACGGCGACCAGGTCCGGATGGGGTGCGCCCGAACCGGCCGGCGCTGGCGGGCTGCGCAGCAGGAAGTGCTTCACGGCGCGCTGTTCGGTGGTGTTGATGGCGTCGCCGGCGAACATCGCTGCTCGGTGCTGCTCCAGACCACATTCGCACGCCAGCGCCAGCAATTGCCGTTCGATGGTGCCGGTGACCAGGTTCTTCGACAGGTCGGCAAACACATGCGGTGCGTCCTGGCTGAAGGCCGCAAACCGCTGCGGGTCTCGGTGGAATTCCTGGCGCAGGTCCGGCCCATCACCCAGGCCGGCCCGCAGTGCGCGCAAGGCGCTCCAGGCCACGGTACGGTCACAGCGGGTGCGGTGCATGGCAGTATGTCCGGTGGGTCATCAGGATACCTTCGCGCTGCGCGCTGCGGTGCTCATGCCGCCAGCATCAGCTGTTCCAGCTTGACTGCATCGGCACAGAACGCGCGGATGCCTTCAGCCAGCTTGTCGGTCGCCATGGCGTCCTCGTTCAGCGCGTAGCGGAAGCCGGCTTCGTCAAAGTTCACGGCGGGCAGATCCAGTGCCTGCGCCGCCTCCGGCTGCAGAACCCGCGTCAGCGGTGCTTCGGAGGCTGCGAGTGTGGCCAGCAGTTCCGGGCTGATGGTCAACAGGTCGCAACCCGCCAGCGCCTGGATCTGCCCGACGTTGCGGAAACTCGCGCCCATGATCTCGGTCGCGATGCCAAACTTCTTGTAGTGGTTGTAGATGGCGCGCACCGACTGCACGCCAGGGTCCTGCGCGCCCGCCCGGGCGGCCTCGTCCCAGGCAGCCCCTGCCGACTTCTTGTACCAGTCGTAGATGCGCCCGACAAAGGGCGAGATCAGCTGCACCCTGGCCTGCCCGCAGGCCACTGCCTGGCAGAACGCGAACAGCAGGGTGAGGTTGGTGTGGATGCCGCGCCGCTCCAGCTGGGCCGCCGCCTGGATACCTTCCCAGGTGGCGGCGATCTTGATCAATACCCGGTCGACATGGATGCCCTGCGCCTGGTAGAGCTCGATGATGCGTTCGGCCCGGGTCACCGTGGCACTGGTGTCGAAGCTCAGACGCGCATCGACTTCGGTCGACACCCGGCCCGGGATGAGCGACAGGATTTCGCAGCCGAAACGCACCAGCAGCCGGTCCATGGTCTCGTCCAGCGGACGGGAACGGAAATTGCTCACGGTGTCCTGCAACAGCCCCTGGTAGTCGGGTTTCTGCACCGCCTTGAGGATCAGCGATGGGTTGGTGGTCGCATCCTGAGGCTTGAACTGCGAGAGCTGCTTGAAGTCACCGGTGTCGGCAACCACGGTGGTGAACTGTTTGAGGGCATCGAGCTGGTTCATGGGGGTCCGATCAAGGGGGCCGGTCGGGTATCGCAACACACAACACCGGAGGCCGGCATGCTTGAATTATGAAAGAAACAAAGTTACATTAATTCTAGCCACTCTGGTAACTTTCCAACCATGTCCTTTGATCTTGTCTTGTTCGGCGGTACGGGCGACCTCGCCTGGCGCAAACTCATGCCGGCGCTGTTCCAGGCGTTTCGCCACGGTACCCTGCCCGAAGGCGGCCGCATCATCGGCATCGGGCGCGACGACCTCAGCGCCGACCAGTACCGCAGCCTGATCCATGGCCGCTTCGACAAGGTCGAGTTGTCCAAGCGCCCCAGCACGGACGAGTTCGCGCGATTTGCCGCCCTGCTCGATTTCGTGCGCATGGACCTCTCCCGGCCCGACGACTACACCGGCCTCGCTCAGACCCTGCGCGCGCGCAATGCCGACACGGTCGTGATGTACGTGGCCACCGCCCCCACGCTGTTCACCACCGTCTGCGAGCAGATCGCGGCTGTCGGCCTTAACACGCCCCACACACGCGTGGTGCTGGAAAAGCCGCTGGGCCATGACCTCGCCTCCAACCGCGCCATCAACAGCACGGTGTGCCGCATCTTCGACGAGAGACAGGTCTTTCGCATCGACCACTACCTGGGCAAGCCGGCGGTGCAGAACCTGTTCGCGCTGCGTTTCGGCAATGCCCTGTTCGAGCCGCTGTGGCGGCGCGAACACATCGCCAACATCCAGATCACGATTGCCGAGGAGATCGGCGTCGAGAAACGCGGCGCCTTCTACGAGACCACCGGCGCCCTGCGCGACATGGTGCAGAACCACGCGTTGCAGCTGCTGTGCGCCATCGGCATGGAGCCGCCGATCAACTCGCATGCCGATGCGATCCGAGATGAAAAACTCAAGGTGCTGCGCTCGCTCAAGCCCTGGAGCGCCGCCTCGCTGGCCACCGACGCCATCCGCGGACAGTACGGCGCCGGCAACATGGCAGGCTCACCGGTGCTGGCCTACCGCGGCGAGGCCGGTGTCGACCCGCGCAGCAACACCGAAACATTCGTCGCGCTGCGCACCGGGATCTCCAACTGGCGCTGGGCCGGTGTGCCCTTCTACATCCGCACCGGCAAGCGCCTGGCCGGGCGTGACGCGCGCATCGTCGTGAATTTCCGGCCTACGCCGCACGCGATCTTCAACTCCAGCATCGGCGACGCCAACCGCCTGGTGATCAACCTGCAGCCGCGCGACGGGCTGGAGCTGCACCTGCTGGCGCAGGGCCCGGACAACCGGCGGAACACGCAGACACTGGCCCCGGTGCAGCTCGACCTGGATTTCGACAAGCGCTTCGGCTCCGAACGCGTGGGCGCCTACGAGCGGCTGCTGCTCGACGTGATCGCCGGGCGGCTGAACCTGTTCGTGCGCAGCGACGAACAGGAGGAGGCCTGGCGCTGGATCGAACCGGTGCTGGACAACTGGAGCAGCGACACCCAGGGCCCGCGCCCCTATGCGCCCGGCACCTGGGGGCCCAGTGCCTCGAGCGCCATGATTGCGCGCGACGGCTTCTGCTGGGCCGAGGAAAGCTGACGCACCGGCCGCCGCCACAGCCATGCTCGAACGCATCAAGGCCTCGCTGCCCTCGCTGGCGCCCGCAGAGCAGCGGGTGGCCAGACTCGTGCTGCAGGACCCGCGCGCCTTCGCCAGCCTGCCGGTGACCGAGCTGGCCGACCGCGCCCATGTCAGCAAGCCCACCGTGGTGCGCTTTTGCCGTAGCGTGGGCTACGACGGCCTGTCGGATTTCAAGCGCAAGCTGGTGGGCAGCGTCAGCGAAGGCGTGCCCTTCATCCACCGCAGCGTCGACGCCGACGACAAGACCGGCGACATCATGGTGAAGGTGATCGACAACACGGTGGCCGCATTCCTGAAATACCGCAACGACGCCAGCACGGCCGCCTTCGAAAAGGCCGCTGCCGCGCTGGTCGCCACCTACCGCGCCGGCAAACGCATCGAGTTCTTCGGTGTAGGCAACTCGGGGGTGGTGGCCCAGGACGCGCAGCACAAGTTCTTCCGGCTGGGGGTGAACGCCATCGCCTACAGCGACGGCCACATGCAGGTGATGAGCGCCTCGCTGCTGGGCCCGGGTGACTGCGTGGTGGTGATCTCCAACTCCGGGCGCACACGCGACCTGATGGACGCCTGCGACATCGCCCGGCGCAACGGCGCCACCACGATCGTGATCACCGCGTCCGGCTCACCGCTGGCCGGCAGCGGGCACATCCATCTGTCGGCCGACCACCCGGAGGGTTTCGACAACTACAGCCCGATGGTGTCGCGCCTGCTGCACCTGCTGGTCATCGACATTCTGGCCACCTGCGTCGCGCTGGGGATTGGTGGTGAGACGGTGCAGCCGCGGCTGCGGGAGATGAAGAGCAATCTGCGGAGCAAGCGGTATACCTGAGCTCCGGTGTCCGGATTCTGCTGGTCGGCGTGGGCGGTGCTGGCACGCCGAAGAGGCTGGGGCGGTCGCCGCCGCGGCTGTCCCCCGCGACGGCCTAGGGCCGTCAGCTCCTCCTTTACGCCGCGGCGGCGACCGCCCCAGCCTCTCCGGCAGCATGCGTGGTGGGTGGGCCACACAAATTACCCTGCCTTGCTGCGCTTAGGAGCGGCATGGCGGCTGGTTGCAAGCGGACAGGCAGTCTCGGCTCGACACCGCACCGCGGCAGGCGGGGTTTTCTCGGTGGCACTCTGGCGCCGCTACGGATCAGGCCGGTGGGCACTGCGACCGGCGGCGTAAAGGAGGAGCCTGGAGCCGCAGGCGGAAGGCGGAGGACAGCCGCTGGGCGCAGTGCCCGCCGGCCTGAGCCCGCACAAACAGACGCGCGAAAAAGCCCCCCCGAGAGTCAATCAGCAGGAAGAGGCATCGACTGCTCCACCAGCCCCGCATGCAACGCCGACCCCAGCGGCAGGATCTCGTCGTTGAAGTCGTAGCGGCTGTTGTGCAGGAAACAGGAACCGACGCCGTTTTCCTCGCCCTGCCCGATGCGCAGGTAGGCGCCGGGCTTGACCTGCAGCATGAACGAGAAGTCTTCGGCGCCCATGCTCGGCTCCAGGTCGCGCACGACATGTTCGGCGCCGAGCAGCCGGGTGGCCACCTCCGCTGCGAAATGCGCCTCCGCAGGTGAGTTGATCGTCGCCGGGTAGCTGCGCTCGTACACCACACTCGCCGTCGCACCGAAACCCATGGCGATGGCGCCGCAGAGCTCGGTCAGGCGGCGCTCGACCATGGCCTGCACGCCGGCACTGAACGTGCGCACCGTGCCCACCAGGGTCACCGTATCGGGAATCACGCTCATCGCCGACAGTTCGCCAGCCCGCATCGCACACACGCTGATCACGGCCGAGTCGATCGGGCGCACGTTGCGCGACACGATGCTTTGCACGGCGGTGATGATGTGGCCGGCCACCAGCACCGGGTCGACCGTGTTGTAGGGGTGGGCGCCGTGGCCGCCGCGGCCGGTGATGGTGATGGTGATGCGGTCGGCAGCGGCCATCATCGGCCCGGGGTTGATGCCCACGGTGCCCGGGCGCATGGCCGGCCAGTTGTGCATGCCGTACACCGCATCGACCGGGAAACGCTGGAACAGCCCGTCTTCGATCATGGCGCGGGCGCCGGCGTAGCCTTCCTCTCCGGGCTGGAAAATCAGCACCGCAGTGCCGTTGAAGTGGCGGGTTTCTGCCAGGTAACGCGCCGCCCCGACCAGCATCGTGGTGTGCCCGTCATGGCCGCAGCCATGCATCAGGCCGTGGGTGGTGGATCTCCAGGCGAAATCGTTGTGCTCGGCCATCGGCAGCGCATCCATGTCGGCACGCAGGCCGATCATCTTGCCGCTGTTCGACTGCTGGCCGCGCACCACCGCCACGACACCGGTCTTGCCGATGCCGGTGTGCACCTCGTCCACGCCGCACAACTGCAAGGCCTGCGCCACGCGGGCCGCCGTGTAGTGCTCCTCGAAACCCAGTTCGGGATGGGCATGGAGGTCTCGGCGCAAGGCTGTCAACTCGGGATGGAACTGCGCGATATGGGCAAACGCGCGGCCGCGCGCCTTCCAGCGGTGGCTGATGTCGGTGTTTCTCATGTCTTTCCTCGGAGTTGGCGCACCATCGCGCTGCGCCAAGCAGCCGGGCTACCTGCTACGGACATGGCGCACCGGCCCATACCAGGCCGTGGTGCTGCTGTCGGTGTTGTCGGTGTCGGTCATGATGCCGATGGACACCAGCGCGCCGGGCGCCTCGCCAAATGCCTTCTCGAAATCTGCCCGCACGTCGCGTTCGTAGTCCAGCCACTGGTTCAGCTTCTGCGGGCCCGACTCCATGACCAACTTGCGGATGCGGCTGGTGCGCTTGCTGGTGATCACCGTGCCCGGCGCGGCACTGCTGTCCCACACATACATCAGCGTGGCGTAGGGCATGGGTTCGCCGGTCAGCGCATGGGCGAGTTCGGACAGCATCGCATCGCGGGCAGAGAACTTCGAGCGGTCGCCCTCGAATGCCAGAACGATGCGCACGGGCGCATCTTCACGGTCACGGTCGCTGAGGTCCGCGTCGTCGACGAGTTTGGGCACCTTCCAGGAGAAGCGCATGCGGCTGAGTTCCTCGGGCGGAACATGCACCACCTTGCGCAACATGCTGATGGACGAGGTGGCCGACACCGCCATGGCGTGGCGCCCGTTCATTTGCATGTACTGGTAACGGTTGGCACGCTTGCCAGGGAACTCCTGGTGCTTCCACCCTGTCGACGCGCCCCTGGTTTCGGTCACCGAGGCCTGGGCCCAAGGGCTGGCCGAGGGGTCATCCCCCGCCGCACGTGGGCGGTCTGTACCAGGCTGGGTGGCACAGGCTGCCAGCAAGGCAGCCACCAACAGCAACCAACAGCGGCCAAAAGCAGGAAGGAATGACACAGATCGCATGGTGATGGAAGCATCCATAAAAAAACCCCGCTGTGGCAACACAGCGAGGTTTCTTGATTGTCAGGCTCTCACACTGGCATCAAGCCAGCGCGGGAATCAGAACACGTGACGCATGCCGACCTGGAAGCGATTCAGGTCCGACTTTTCGCCGGCAGTGCCGAGCTTGGCGGTGCCGTCGGTGAAGAACACGTACACGTTGGTACGCTTGCTCAGGTTGTACACGCCACGGATGTTCAAGGCGCTAGCCTTGGTGCCGCCGTCGGTCTTCTCGGATGCGTACTCGAGGTCGAGGCTCATGGGGCCGAGCGGGACGCCGACGCCAAGAGCGTAACCCTTGTCATCCACAGTCAGGCGGCTGGCACGCTGAACGGAAGCGCTCAGACGGGCAACACCCAGGTCATAAGCACCGGCCAGGGCCCAGGCCTTGGTGGTGACGGCAGCGGGGTTCGTGGATTCGTAGGCGAACTGGACGTTGATCGGGCCGTTGACAAAACCGGCACCCAGGCTCCAATAGCGGCTGGCGCTCGTGACGGCGGTACCGTCTTCGCCCGGCGACCAGACGAAGGTACCGGTGAAGCCACCCATGGTGGGGGTCAAATACTTCAGGGTGTTGTTGGTGCGGACACCGTCGGCAGCGACACTGCCGGAGTTACCGAAACCGGTAGCGCTGGAGCGGCTCCAGGCGTCATAGTTGGCGTAACCGCCGGTGACAGCCCAGGGGCCGTCTGCAGCGATGGTGGTCTGGCGACCCAGACGCACTTCACCGAAGCCGCCAGCCACGCCAACCCAGGAATGACGGCCAAACAGTGCACCACCTTGAGCGCTGGTGCCGGTGTCAATGTTGAAGCCGCTTTCCAGCATGAACTTGGCCTTCATGCCGCCGCCGAGGTCTTCGGTACCCATCATGCCCCAGCGGTTGCCGGACATGTTGCTGCCGTTGACATTCAGGCCCGGGTCTTGCCGGGTTTGACCGGTTGCGGCGGTATAGCCGGCGTTGGGCTTGAGGGTGTTCTGGCCAACGCTGGCGTCCAGACGGCCGTACAGGGTGACGGTCGACTGGGCGGAAGCGGCACCTACGGCGGCCAGGGCAGCCAGTGCAACGAGGGTTTTTTTCATTTCAAGTTTCTCCAAGGTTAAACATAGGGCTCCGGTAGAGAGTTCGGATCCCCGGGCCAACCTCCTGTTTCAGGAAGTTGGGTCTATTGCACCAGAGGCGTCCGGGTTTGGCAAAGAGTTTGGCCTGAATTTTGTTGTGTAAAGTTTTTTTCGTTGCAGTGCTGCAACAAAAGCAGAACCCAGACTTTTTTTGCCTGCCAAGCTTGAAAAAACAGGGGGTCGATGACAGGGTTTTGTTGCCATGATCGGCCCCGAGCGACGGACCCGGCCCACAATGCGGGTTTACCCGTATGACTCGACCGTCAACACCACCTTTCGCCTGGGCTACACCATGACCACCACATCCCTGGATGCCCTTCTGGGCAGCGCAGACGCAGCACTGCGCACCCTTTTTGCCACACCCCACGCCTCGCGCGCCTGCCCGACCCTGCCCGGCCAGGCCAGCGAACTGAGCGCCGACGAAAAAGACCTGGCCGGCGCGCTGATGCGGGTCAACCATGTGGGAGAGGTCTGTGCGCAGGCGCTGTACGCGTCGCAGGCATTGGCCACCCGCAATTCCGCGCTTCGGCGGCACTTCGAACGTGCCGGCGCCGAGGAAACCGACCACCTGGCCTGGACGCAGCAGCGCCTCGACGAACTGGGTGCCCACCGCTCCCTGCTCAATCCCTTGTGGTATGCAGGCGCTTTCGGGCTCGGCCTGCTGGCCGGGCGCCTGGGGGATCGGGTCAGCCTGGGTTTTGTGGTGGAGACCGAGAAACAGGTGGAAGCCCACCTGCAGGGCCACATGGACCGGCTGCCGCCGAACGACCACGCCTCACGCGCCATCGTGGCCCAGATGAAAGACGACGAGGCTCGCCACGCGATGGAGGCGCGCCAGGCCGGCGCCGTGGAATTGCCCCCCCCGGTGAAGGGGCTGATGCGCCTGGCCGCCAAGGTGATGACGACGGTGGCACACCGGATCTAAACCTCAATGACTCAGTAGTTTTGCGAGGGTGGCGATGATGCCGCCTATGACAAAACCCAACATCCACTTTATTTGACTGACCTCGGTCTTGAGCACAGCGAGATCGGTCTTGATCGGGGACAACGCGGCATCGAGATCCTTGATCGTGACCAAATCCTCCTGCGCCTCGGCAATCACCCGAACAACAGCCTCAGCCTGCTCGGCGGTGAACCCGGCCGATTTCAGCTTGTCCGCGACCCGCAAGGCGTCAAATGTGATGGTCGCCATGACACGAATCTACCTTAAATCTCCGACAAATCAAAACTGGTGGTGATCGCCGCCGTCTTGCCCAGCATGATGGTGGCCGAGCAATACTTGTCATGGCTCATGGCGATCGCGCGCTCCACGGCGGCAGGCGCAATGCCCTTGCCCACCACCGTGAAATGCATGTGGATCGCCGTGAACACCTTGGGGTCGGTGTCGGCCCGCTGCGCGGTGAGCTTGCACGAACAGTGTCGGACATCATGCCGCCCGCGCTTGAGGATCAGCACCACGTCGTAGGCCGTGCAACCGCCGGCGCCTGCCAGCAGGGTCTCCATCGGACGGGGCGCGAGGTTCTGCCCGCCGTTCTCGGGTTTGGCGGCATCGGGCGCGCCGTCCATCATGAGGGTGTGGCCGCTGCCGGTTTCGGCCAGGAATCCCATGCCCGAACGTGTGCCCGTGCCGCCGGTCCAGCTGACTGTGCATTCCATGGTGCGAGGCTCTCCTGTGGTTGAGGGCCGAACTATAGCCCTGCAGCCGCGTCCTGCGCCGGGGAGCTGGCGCTTATCATCCCCCGGACCCACCTCGCATCCCCATGAAAAAAACAGCGCTGACCCCCTCCGATTACCTGCAGAAGATCCTGACCGCCCGCGTGTACGACGTCGCCGTCGAGTCGCCGCTGGAGCCGGCCCGCAACCTCAGCCGGCGCCTGCACAACAAGATCCTGCTCAAGCGCGAGGACCAGCAGCCGGTACGCAGCTTCAAGCTGCGTGGCGCCTACAACCGCATGGTGCAGTTGTCCCCCGAGCAGCTGGCCAAGGGCGTGATCTGTGCGTCGGCCGGCAACCATGCCCAGGGCGTGGCCCTGAGCGCCCACAAGCTGGGCTGCCGGGCGGTGATCGTGATGCCGACCACCACACCCCAGGTCAAGGTGGATGCCGTCAAGACGCTGGGCGCCGAGATCGTTCTGGCCGGCGACAGCTACTCCGATGCGCACGCCCATGCGCTGAAGCTGCAAGGCGAGCAGGGGCTGACCTTCGTGCACCCCTTCGACGACCCGGACGTGATCGCCGGCCAGGGCACCGTGGGCATGGAGATCCTGCGCCAGCACCAGGGCGAGCTGCATGCGGTGTTCGTGGCCATCGGCGGCGGCGGGCTGGTATCGGGTGTGGCCAACTACATCAAGGCGGTGCGCCCCGACATCCGGGTGATCGGCGTGCAGATGAACGACTCGGACGCGATGGCGCAGTCGGTCAGCGCCGGAAAGCGTGTGACGCTGCAGGATGTGGGGCTTTTCTCGGATGGCACCGCCGTCAAGCTGGTGGGCGAGGAGACCTTTCGCATCGCGAGCGGCCTGGTCGACGAATTCATGACCGTCGATACCGACGCCGTCTGCGCCGCCATCAAGGACGTGTTCATCGACACGCGCAGCATCGTGGAGCCGGCCGGTGCCCTCGCCGTGGCTGCCATCAAGCAGTACGTGGCCACCCGCAAGACCCGGGGCGAGACCTATGCCGCCATCCTGTGCGGCGCCAACATGAATTTCGACCGCCTGCGTTTCGTGGCGGAGCGCGCCGAGGTGGGCGAGGAGCGGGAGGCCCTGTTTGCCGTGACCATTCCCGAAGAGCGCGGCAGTTTCAAGCGTTTCTGTGCGCTGATCGGCGAGTTGCCGGGCGGGCCGCGCAACGTGACCGAATTCAACTACCGCATCAGTGACTCCGCACGCGCCCATGTGTTCGTGGGCCTCACCACGCAGGGCAAGGGCGAGAGCACCCGGATCACCGCAAACTTCAACAAGCACGGATTCACCGCGCTGGACCTGACACACGACGAGCTGGCCAAGGAGCATATCCGCTACATGGTGGGCGGCCAGTCCGCGCTGGCCCGCGACGAACGGCTGCTGCGCTTCGTATTTCCCGAACGCCCCGGCGCCCTGATGAAGTTCCTGAGCCTGATGCGCCCGGGCTGGAACATCAGCCTGTTCCACTACCGCAACCAGGGCGCCGACTACGGGCGCATCCTGGTCGGCCTGCAGGTGCCGGCGGCAGACGACCAGGCATTCGCGGGTTTTCTCGACGAACTGGGGTATCCCTACGTCGAAGAAACCGGCAACCCGGCGTACCGGTTGTTCCTGCAGCAGACATGACCACGCAGGCTCCTGCGCTCTCCAACCTCCACCAGGGGCTTGGGCGATCGAGCCGCTTCGGGTGCTTGCGCCTATTTCCGCGTCGCCCCGTGCCTGTGTGTTTGCTCTCGCGTCGCCCCAGGCCTGTGGGAGCCGGGTGCGGCGCTCAAGTGGGGCGGTCGGGCGCTGAACGCGCCGACTGCGCTGCGGTGCTCGGTCTTGCGGCCCATTGCGCAACTCACTGCGCGCCCTTCGGCCGCTCCGTTCAGACAAGCGCCATGAAAGTGTTGACGAACGCGCTTCGCGCTGGCCGCAAGCCCTCCGCTCCTCGCCGCCCCACAGGCGCGCCGCACCCGGCCCCCACAGGCCTGGGGCGACGAGCTCTTGGTGGGGGTGGCGTGCTTCGCGCGGTGTGCTGCCTCACTTCGGGGTTGCTGGTCTGCTCGCGTGCCGAAGGTAGTGCTCCACTGTTGCTGCACTCCAGCGTCGCGGCAGGCGGTGCCCGGTGGGGGCGCGTTCGGCGGCGCGCCGAGGAGCGCAGACGCCGGGGCGGTGCGCGCAGCGCACTTCGTCCTCATTCTCATCGCCACTGTCTGAACGGAGAGAGCGAAGCGAA
>Ga0247832_1000480_pt1 | contig 80690 bp, 88 predicted proteins | sample LaCruzMarch2015__10_FD_192407 | JGI IMG/M metagenome (GOLD analysis project Ga0247832, IMG submission 192407) | Freshwater microbial communities from meromictic Lake La Cruz, Castile-La Mancha, Spain - LaCruzMarch2015_4m | ecosystem: Environmental > Aquatic > Freshwater > Lake | place: Spain... | reverse complement strand
CTGGCCTATATGACCGACGAGGCGGTCGAGGGCCGTGACGCTTTTCTGGAGAAGCGCGACCCCGACTACAGTCCGTTTCCCCGGTACTTCTAAGCATCCATGGACTCAGACTCGTGACCATGCGCCGAAGGTTGACCGAGGCGATCGCCCTGGCCGGTATGCGGCCAACCCTGACGATGTCCGGTCGCACCCGAATTCCGCTGCGCGGCAAGCGGGTTCTGATCACCGGGTCCTCGTCGGGTATCGGCGAAGCCGGTGCCGAGCAGTTCGCCGCGCGGGGCGCGGAGGTGATCCTCGTGGCGCGCCGCGCCGAGTTGCTTGACGCGGTGGCGGCACGGATCGCCGAGAGCGGCGGGACCGCGACGGCGATCCCGTGCGATCTGTCCGACCTCGAGGCTGTCGATGCGCTCTGCGACGCCGTGGAGCAGCGATTCGGCGGAGTGGACATCCTGGTCAACAACGCCGGGCGGTCGATCCGGCGGCCGCTGGCCGAGTCCCTGGACCGCTGGCACGACGTCGAACGCACCATGACCCTCAACTACTACTCGCCACTGCGGCTGATCCGCGGCCTGGCACCGGGCATGATCGAACGCGGCGATGGCCACATCATCAATGTGGCCACCTGGGGAGTGCTCACCGAGGCTCCGCCACTGTTCGGCGTCTACAACGCCTCCAAGGCGGCGCTGAGCGCGGTGAGTCGGGTGATCGGGACCGAGTGGGCCCGCAGTGGCGTGCACTCGACGACGCTGTACTACCCGTTGGTGGCCACCCCGATGATCTCCCCGACCAAGGCCTATGACGGTGTGCCCGCGCTGAGTTCGCGGGAGGCCGGGCGGTGGATGATCGACGCGGCCGTGCACCGCCCGGTGCGCATCGCTCCCCGCTTCGGGGTGGGCGCCCGGGCCCTCGACATCGTCGCGCCCAGTGCTCTCAACCGGCTACTGCGGCAGCAGCGGGTTCAGCCATAGGGTGGGTGCCATGGAGATTCTCGCGAGCCGGATGCTGCTGCGACCCGGCGACTACGCACGCTCACTGAGCTTTTACCGCGATGCGATCGGCCTGGCGATTGCCCGCGAATACCCCGGCGGCACAGTGTTTTACGCCGGGCAGTCACTGATCGAAGTGGCCGGTCACGGTGCACCGGCCACACCGAACGGGCCATTTCCCGGAGCGCTGTGGCTGCAGGTGCGCGACGTCTACGCCACCCAGGACGAACTCGTCGCCCGCGGAGTGATCATCGCCCGGGAGGCCCGTGCGGAGATGTGGGGTTTGCACGAAATGCACGTCACCGACCCCGACGGAACGACGTTGATCTTCGTGCAGATCCCCGCCGAGCATCCGTTGCGCCGCGACGCCCGGGCCTGAGAAGCCTCAGCGGCGCAGGTTCTACCGGTGGCCGTTCTCGAGGGGCCAGCCCACCGAGGCCAGCCGCCCGGCGACCTGATTGATCTCCTCGGGGTTGGGATCCTTCGCGATGACCTGGCGGATCGCGTCGCGAATCTGCTCCTCGGACACCGGGGTGTCGAAATCGCTGCCCTTGAGGACCGTCGCGGCCGCCGTGACGACCTCATCCTCGGTCAGCGACCGCAGCAGCAGCGCCAGCAGGGGGAAGTAGTCCTTAGTCGGCACGCCGTGCGGGTAGCCCTCGTGCAACCAGTCCAGAACGTGATCGCCGAAACCCGCACTACCCTCGACAGCAGTCATCGCATTCTCACTTCTTGGCGAACATCGGGAACAGGTCAATACCGAAGTGGTGCAGGATCGTCGACTTGGTAATCCAGGCCACCCCGGTAACGATCACCAGGCCGACAATGACGAACAGCAGGATGCCGAAGTACTTCAGCGGTGGGTTCGCCTTGTGCATCAGATGGTCGGCCTCTTCCCCACCGGCGCCGTGGGAGTACGCGAGCATGCCGCCGGCGAAGAGCGCCGGCAGGCCGGCACCGAGCACAAGTCCCACGGCGAGCACCTTGAGAATGCTTTCCAGGTAATGCATCAACGTGTCCTTTGTTCGTTCGACGGACGGGTCAGACCGGGGTGGGTCAGACAGGGGTGGGCGTCTTGGCGGCCGCAGTTGCCTCACGGACGTCGGCGGGTACCACCGAGTTCGTCGAGGTGTCCCAGTCGGCGTTGACGTTGCTGCTATCGACCTTCTGCTGCTGAGCCCGCCACCACATGTAGCCCGACAGCCCGACGAGGATCAGGAAGATCAGACCGTCGCCGGCCAGTTGGGAACCCGAGAGGTTCTTCACCGCGTGCGACAGCCAGTAGGACAGCGCCCCGACCAACGCGGCGGCCGGCAGGGTGATCAGCCACGCCACTGCCATCCGGCCGGCCACCGCCCAGCGCACCTCCGCGCCCGGCTTACCGACGCCACTGCCCAGGATCGATCCGGTGGCGACGTGGGTGGTGGACAGCGCCATGCCGGCCGCGCTGGAACTGAGGATGATCGCGGCCGAGGAGGCCTCGGCGGCCAGACCCTGCGGCGACTCGATCTCCACCAGGCCCTTGCCGAGTGTCCGGATGACCCGCCAACCGCCGATGTAGGTGCCCAGGCCGATGGCGATGGCGCAACTGGCGATGATCCAGAACGGCAGACCGTCGTTCTTCACGTCGCCGGTGAGGTGGCCGGTGGTGATCAGCGCCAAGGCGATCACACCCATGGTCTTCTGGGCGTCGTTGGTGCCGTGCGCCAGGGCGACCAGGGACGCGGTCGCGATCTGGCCCCAGCGGAAGCCGGTCTCCCGACGTTTTGCCAGCACCTTTCGGGTGATGCGGTAGACCAGCCAGGTGCCGCACGCGGCCACCAGGCCGGCGATCACTGGCGCGGCCACGGCCGGGATCAGCACCTTCTGGGTGACGCCACTCCAGTTGACGCCACTGGTGCCCAGTGCCGCCAAGCCGGCCCCGATCAAACCTCCGAACAGTGCGTGCGAGGAACTTGACGGGATGCCGAACAGCCAGGTCAGCAGGTTCCACAGGATGCCGCCGATCAGGCCGGCGAAGATGATGGTCAAGCCGGTCGAGGCGTCGATTCCTGGGAGCAGTTGTCCGGTTTTGGAGTCCTGGACCCGCAGCACCGAGGTGGTCACCGTGATGGCGACCTCCACCGAGAGGAACGCGCCGACCAGGTTCAGCAGTCCGGCGAGCACCACGGCGGTCTTCGGCTTGAGGGCGCCGGTGGCGATCGAGGTCGCCATGGCGTTGCCGGTGTCGTGGAAGCCGTTGGTGAAGTCGAACGCCAACGCGGTGGCGATCAGGATCACCAGAATGATTGTCTCTGTGGTCACGGGCATCATTGTGCGGTCGAGAAAGGGCATTCGTCTAATCTTTGGCATAACCCCGCCAGGGCGTTGATCAGCAAGTTCATCGGAGCGTCCCAGGTGTTCATCTGCCGTTCACCATCAGTTCCGGTGCCGTACCGGTTGCCGGAATTCTGACGGGTTCGCTAAACCGGTCGCCGCAACGTGAAAAGCACTACCCTGGAGACGCTCGTGCGGGTGCCTGTGGACGCCCCAACTGGGAGGTGACACGGTGAACCGGTTCCTCAACTCAGTCGTGTCGTGGCTGCGGGCGGGCTACCCCTCCGGAGTTCCGGAAAACGACTACCTGCCGATCCTCGCCCTGCTGTCGCGCCAGCTTACCACCGATGAGGTGATCATGATCGCCCGCGAACTCCAGGAACTGTCGGCACCGGACTTCGCCGATATCGGCGCGGAGATCCTGCGAATTACCGACGAGTTGCCGGCCCCGGCCGACGTCGACCGGGTTCGGGAGAAGCTGGCGGCACACGGCTGGCCCCTGGACGATCCGCGCGACACCGAGGACGCCGAATAGCCACCCTGCGCGCGCTGGCGGTTCCACGGGAGCCGTCAGCGCTATCCCTGCTCGCCGCACTGGAGGGGGTACTCGACGGACGCGACGGTCCGCTGGTTCCCGTCCCGGCCGGCGATCTGCGCGAAAGTGACCTGCTGACAACGTCTTTGCGGATCGGCGAAGACATCGATGACGACATCGCACTGGTCATCTCCACCTCCGGCACTACCGGCACGCCCAAGGGGGCGATGTTGACACCGGCCGCACTGATCGCCGGTGCCTCAGCGGCCCACGACCGGCTGGGCGGTCCGGGTAGCTGGCTGCTGGCGCTGCCGACCTTCCACATTGCCGGAATGCAGGTGCTGATCCGCAGCGTGCTGGCCGGGACGGTGCCGGTGGAACTGAACCTCTGCGCGGGCTTCCAGGTGAGCCACCTTCCCGCGGCGGTGGCTCAACTCGGCTCCGGGCGCCGCTACACCGCCCTGGTGGCCAACCAACTGGCAAAAGCGCTGCGCGACCCGGCGGCGACGGCAGCACTGGCTGAACTGGATGCGGTGCTGATCGGCGGTGGCCCGGCACCCCCACCCATCGTCGACGGCGCTCGCGAGGCCGGCATCACCGTGGTGCGCACCTACGGATCAGCCGAGACCGCCGGCGGTTGCGTCTACGACGGCGTGCCACTGGACGAGGTGCGGGTGCGGATCGACGACCCCACCGACAGCGGTTCGGGTCGCATCGTCGTCGGCGGGGCCACCCTTGCCAAGGGGTATCGCAACCCCACCCAACCGGACCCGTTCGCCGAACCGGGCTGGTTTCTCACCGATGACATTGGAACACTGGATAACTCGGGGCTGTTGGCGGTACTCGGCAGGGCCGACGAGGCCATCACGACCGGGGGCCTGACGGTGATGCCGGGCCCTGTTGAGGCGGCGCTGTCCCGTCATCGGGCGATCGAGGACTGTGCGGTGTTCGGGTTGGCCGACGACCACCTGGGCCAACGGGTGGTAGCGGCAGTGGTCGCCGATCCCGCTCTGCCGTGGCCGACGCTGGATGAAGTCAGGGAGTTTCTCGCGCTGTCACTGGACCCGACCGCCGCACCACGTGAACTGCACGTCATCGACGAACTGCCGCGCCTGGCGTCGGGCAAACTCGACCGCAGGACGCTGCGCGAACGCTACGCCGACGGGGCCGGCCCGGGTGCCTACGGTTGGTGAAACGCGCGGGCGGTGGCCGTAAAGCGCGCGGTGACCACGCGAGGTGACTAAACAGTGACGACGCAGCAGGTGGGGCGATGTCACCATTAGGCTCACCTGATGATGCCGTCCCGGGTTCTGATCGCCGACGATGACGCGGTGGTGCGCGACGTCGTGCGCCGGTACCTCGAGCGGGACGGCCTGGAGGTTCGGGTCGTCGGCGACGGCAACGAAGCACTGCGGGTCCTGAGCACTGAGCGGATCGACGTCGCCGTTCTCGACGTGATGATGCCGGGCCCGAACGGACTGTCGCTGTGCCGGACGTTGCGCCAGGGCGGCGACTACACCGTGCCGGTGATCCTGCTGACCGCTCTGAGCGAGGAGGACGACCGCATCGCGGGACTAGAGGCCGGCGCCGATGACTATCTGACCAAGCCGTTCAGTCCGCGGGAGTTGGCGTTGCGGGTGCGCTCGGTGCTGCGCCGCACACCGGCACCACCCGCGGCGGTGCCGTTGGAGATCACCGTCGGCCAACTGGCCGTCTCCACCGCGGCGCGCGCGGTCACCGTCGCCGGCCAGTCGGTCGGCCTGACCAACCGGGAGTTCGACCTCCTGCTGTTCTTCATGACCCACACCGACACCGTGTTCTCCCGCGAGGAATTGCTCAAGCGGGTGTGGAACTGGGACTTCGGTGACCTGTCGACGGTCACCGTCCACGTCAAGCGGTTGCGGTCCAAACTGGGCGAACACCATCGCGTGCAGACGGTCTGGGGCCGCGGCTACCTGTGGCGAGGTGAGGTCGGCGGCGGTGAGCGTGCTGCCGAGTGACCTGACCGACGTCGCCCTGCTGGCGCTGGGCGGTTCGCTGCCGGTGGTGATCATCGGCGGGCTGATCATCCGGCTGGCCCGTTCGTGGTCGCTGACGGTGAGCATGGTCGCTTTGGTGCTGATCCCCACCCTGGCGACCTTCGCCGGGGTGTTCCTGGCAAGTCAGTTCATGGTGGGCAGCACCTTCAAGGCCATCGCGGTGGTGCTGGTTGTCGTGGCTGTCGTCACACTGCCTGCCGCGGTGATGTTGGCCCGTTATCAGGCCCGGCGAACGGTGTGGGAGAAGGAGATTCAGGACGCAGAGCGGATGGCCGAGCAGTCTCGCCGGCAGTTGGTGGCCTTCGTCAGCCACGATCTGCGGACGCCACTGGCCGGTATCCGTGCCCTCGCGGAGGCGATTGCCGACGGTGTGGTGCGTGAGGACGAAGTCCGCACCCAGGCGAAGAACATCGAGCAGGAGACCATCCGGCTTTCCGAGATGGTCGACGACCTGTTCGAGATGGCGAAGATCAATGCCGGCGCGGTGACGGCACCCTACGAACGAGTGGCACTCGACGAGGTCGTCGACGACGTACTCACCACCCACCGCATCGCCGCCGATCGCGCGGGGGTGGCGTTGCGGGTCGATCTACCCGAGGTGCCGGTCCGCGTGATCGGCAGCGACCGTGCGCTGGTGCGGGTGCTTTCCAATCTGGTGGCCAATGCGATCGCCCACACGCCGGCCGGCGGGTCGGTGACACTGGCGGTCGGTGCCGACGACAACGGGGCGTGGGCCCGGGTGGACGACACCGGTGTCGGCATCGACGCGGCGGATCTACCGAGGGTTTTCGACGTCGCCTATCGGGGTTCCAATCACCGTGTGCCGCGGTCGGATTCGTCACTGCCCAGCGGATCGGGACTCGGCCTGGCAATCGCCGCCGGTCTGGTCAGGGCCCACCGAGGAACACTGTCCGCACACAACCTCACCACCGGTGCCCGCTTCGAGGTGCGGTTGCCACTGGCGGCCGCGTAGCGCCGGTCAGCGCCGCCGAGACTTGTCGAGAGTGAATTGGCACACGTTGGTGTAGCCGTCGCGGAACAATTCGGCGCACCCGGTCAGATACCTCATGTACTGGTCGTAGACCTCGGTGGACTGGATCGCGATCGCCTCGTCCCGCCGCGTTTCCAGGGCGGTGGACCACAGGTCAAGGGTCTGTGCGTAGTGCTGTTGCAGGGGCTGGACCCGGTTCACCGTGAATCCGGCGCGAGTGGCGTGTTCCTCGACCATCGACACCAGTGGTAGCCGACCGCCGGGGAAGATGTCGTCGATGATGAATTTGATGAACCGCAGCAGTTGCATCGTCACCGGCAGGTTGCGCTCGGTGAGTTCCGCCTTGCTGGATGCCACGATGCAGTGCAGCAGCATGGCGCCGTCGGCCGGCAGCAATTCATACGCCCTGCTGAAAAACTCGTCGTAGCGGTCGTAGCCGAAGTGCTCCAGCGGCCCGATCGCGACGATCCGGTCCACCGGCTCGTGGAAGCGCTCCCAGCCCTCGAGCAACACCCGAGCCGAGCGGGTGCTGCCGGACTGCGCGAGCAACCCTTCGACGTAAGCCTGCTGATTGCGGCTCAGGGTCAGCGCGATGACGTTGACGTCGTAGCGCTGGAGTGCGCGCAGCGAGGCCGCACCCCATCCGCAGCCGATGTCGAGCAGCGTCATGCCCGGTTTAAGCCCTAATTTGTCCAACGCCAGATCGATCTTGGCTATCTGGGCCTGCTCGAGTGTGAGGTCAGCACGCTCGAAGTAGGCGCAGCTGTAGGTGCGGGTCGGGTCCAGGAACAACGCAAAGAAGTCGTCGGAGAGGTCGTAATGGTGCTGGACGTCCTCGAAGTGCGGTCGCAGGCCGGGCGTCTGCTGGGTCACCCTCAATCCTCGATCGAGCGGCACAGCCGCTCGGCTGCTGACAGGTAGTCCTCGATGAACTCCAGTACCACTTCGCGGGCGGGCTTGATCTTGTTCATCAGACCCACCCCCTGCCCGACCCAGTAGGTCGACAGCGCCTGCGCGCCCGGGTGGCCGCCCTCGGCGAGCTTATCGATACGGCGCAGGGCTGGCTCGGCGATCATGGCCTGTAGTGGCAGCGGCAATGGTTGGCGGCCTTTAGGATTCGGCGCCCAGGCGTCGGTCCAGTCCGAACGCAGTTGCCGCGACGGCTTTCCGGTACGCCCGGCCGAACGAACGGTATCGCGCGAGGAAGCCCTCAGCATCTTCTGTTTGGTGAACGGCGCAGTCTCGGCCTCTTCGGTGGTCAACCACACCGAACCGGTCCACGCCCCGGCCGCGCCCATCGCCACGCACGCCGCCATCTGCCTGCCGGTCACGATGCCGCCGGCGGCAAGCACCGGAACATCCTTGCCGCCCGGGATCTCGGCGATCGCGTCGAGCACCTCGGGGATGAGCACCAAGGTGGTGACTTCGCCGCAGTGGCCGCCGGCCTCAGTGCCCTGCACCACGATGAGATCGACGCCCGCCTGCACCTGCTTGATCGCGTGCTCTTTGGCGCCGACCAATGCGGCGACCGGGATACCCCGCTCCTTGCCGGCGGCGATCATGTAGTCCGGCGGCACGCCCAGGGCGTTGGCCATCAGTTTGATCGGGTGCTTCAGCGAGACCTCCAGCAGACTCCGGCCGGTGTCGCCGGAGAGTGCCGAGGACGCGATCCGGGTCTCTTCGATCGGAATGTCATGCTCGGCAAGCAATTCGGCGATGAAGCTACGGTGATCCTCGGGAATGCGGTCGGCGAGTTGGGCCGCCGTCAGATTCTCGCCCTTGCCCTCGAACTTGGCCGGAACGATGATGTCGACACCGTAGGGCTTGCCGTTGACGTGGTCGTCGATCCAGCACAACTCCTTCTCGAGTTGATCAGGAGTGAACGCCACCCCGCCGAGGACACCGAATCCACCCGCATTGCTCACCGCGGCGACGACGTCACGGCAGTGGCTGAAGGCGAACAGCGGAAACTCGATGCCGAACTGCTCGCAGATCTTTGTTTTCACCGCACCAGTATGCGCCCCGGCACCGTTAGGCTCACCGCCATGGTCCGGATGGCGATGGCGTTGGCACTGGGGGTGCTGGCCGCAGTACTGACCGGCACGGTGCGCCACGAATGGCACTATTCGCCGGCGGTGGGCTGGATCGTTGGCGCGACCCTCTACCTCGCCACGACATGGTTGGTGGTGGCTCCACTGGATGGCGCCCAGACCGAGAACCACGTCAGGCAGCGACACGAGGACGGCACGCCGACGGTGTCACACCTCGTCGTGCTGATCGCGAGCATCGCCAGCCTGGTCGGCGTGGGCTATCTGCTGGCCGCCGCCGGAGATGAGCGTCAACTCGGCGAGGCGGCGATCGGCATCCTCAGCGTCATCGCGGCCTGGTTGACCGTCCACACCACCTTCATGCTTCGCTACGCGCAGTTGTACTACCTGGGCGGCGAACCCGATGTCATCGCGTTCCACCAGAGCGACTACCGGCCGCGCTTCCTTGACTTCGCCTATCTGGCCTTCACGGTCGGCATGACCTATCAGGTCTCCGACACCGATCTGGCCAGCCGGTCCATGCGGGGGTCGGTGCTGGCGCAGGGACTGGTGTCGTTCATGCTGGGCGCGGTCGTGCTGGCCAGCACCATCAACCTCGTCCTGGAACTGGCCGGCCGCTGATGGCGACTCTCGCGCAGTGGGTCTCCGGCGCGCGCCCGCGCACCCTGCCCAATGCGATCGCCCCGGTGATCGCCGGCACCGGTGCGGCGGCCTGGCTGCACGGCGCACTGTGGTGGAAGGCCCTGCTGGCCCTGGCGGTGTCGGTCAGCCTGATCATCGGGGTGAACTACGCCAACGACTACTCCGATGGGATCCGTGGCACCGACGACGACCGTGCCGGACCGCTTCGGCTGGTGGGCTCGAAGATCGCCGCCCCGCGCTCCGTCCTGGCCGCCGCGATCATCAGCCTGGTGTTCGCCGCCGTCGCCGGTGTGGCACTGGCATGGGTGAGCGCACCGTGGCTGATCGCGGTGGGCGCGGCGTGCCTCGCCGCCGCCTGGGGGTACACCGGGGGCTCGCGCCCCTACGGCTACTCCGGTTTCGGCGAGTTCGCAGTATTCATCTTCTTCGGTCTGGTCGCGGTACTGGGCACTCAGTACACCCAGGCGTTGCGGATCGATCTCGTCGGGGTGACGCTGGCGGTGGCCACCGGCGCGCTGTCCTCGGCGGTACTGGTCGCCAACAACCTGCGTGACATTCCCACCGACGCGGTCAGCGGCAAGATGACGCTGGCGGTCCGGATCGGCGATGCCCGCACCCGGGTGCTCTACCAGGCCCTGCTGGGGCTGGCCGGGATTCTCACGGTGGCGTTGATGCGGTCCACGCCGTGGTGCGCGCTGGGTCTGCTCGCGGTGCCCCTGGCGGTCCGAGCCGCCGGGCCGGTGCGCCGCGGGCAGGGCGGCCGGGACCTCATCGCGGTGTTGCGCGACACCGGTCTGACCATGCTGGTGTGGTCGGTCGCGGTGGCGAGCGCGCTGGCGTTAGGCCGCTGAGCGGTCGTTACGACTCACTCTCGCCGCGCAGTCGGGCCTGCAACTGCTCGCGGTCGCTGCGACGGCGCTCATCAACCTGTGCGATGCCCGCAGTGGCGCGGCGGCGCAGCGGAGCCAGCAACCAGATCCCCAGCGGTAGCGAGATCACGATCGCGAACAGCATCGCGACCACAAGGGGGAATTCGGCGATGCCGATCAGATGCGCGCCATAGAAGATGACCGCCGTCAACGCTGCCACCAGTACCAGCCGGGCCAGCGTGTAGGCCGCCACATCGGCGAGCAGGCGGCCGGTAGTGCGTCCGTCGCTGCGGCCGTCGGCGCTGTTGAGATCCGTCACGGAGCCCACACTACCGACGCGCGTATATTCGTACCAAGGAGGTTTTCTTGTGCTGTACCTGCTGATCATCGTGGCTGTCGCCACCGTGGCCTACTTCGGCGTGCGGGCCGTTCGCGCCAACGCCCATAAGCCCCCCACCCGGGTCATCGGGCCCGATGATGACCCGGACTTCCTCTGGAAAATCGGCGGCGGCGAAAAGAACCCGCGCTAGCCGACTCCGGCGTAGGAGTGCAGGCCCACGGTCACCAGGTTGATGAAGAACAGGTTGAACAGCATCGCGACGAATCCCGCGACGTTGATCCACGCGGCTTTCTTGTCGCGCCAACCCGCAGTCGATCGCGCGTGCAGGTACGCCGCGTAAATCACCCACGCGATAAACGACAGCGTCTCCTTGGGATCCCAGCCCCAGTAGCGGCCCCAGGCCTCCTCGGCCCAGATGGCGCCGAAGATCACCCCGAAGCCGAATACCGGGAACGCGAAGATCGTGGTGCGGTAGGCGATCCGGTCCAAACTCTGCGCATCCGGCAGACGCGAGACGATCCGCCCCAGCAGGGAGTCCGAGCGTCCCGGTTCGCCGAAACGCGACATCTTCAGCAGGAACAGGACGCTGGCCACCCCCGCCACCAGAAACACCCCGGAGCCGAGGCTGACCACCGAGACGTGGATCGGCAGCCAGTAGGACTGCAGTGCGGGCATGACCGGCGCGGCGTGGGTGTAGAGCCAGCGGCCCGAGACGGTCAGCAGGATCAGCACCGGGACAAGCACAAACACCCACAGCGACCGGTAGGCCGGCCGGCGCAGCACCACCGCGGCGGCGAGCAGTCCGCACAGGCTCGTCAGGTTGATGAACTCGTACATGTTGCCCCACGGCGCCCGGGATGTGGACAACCCGCGCAGCACGATGCACCCGAACAGCAGTGCGGTTCCGAGATAGACCAGGGAGAGGCCGGCCTTGCCGAATCGCTCCGCCAGTGTCGGTGCCGGAGTCTCGACGACAACTCCGGGTCGATCGGCGTCCACCGGGACGTGGCCGGCGGCCACCAGTTCGCGCTCGGCGACCCGGCGGCTTCGACTGGAGGCCAGTTCGACGGCAAGCAGCAGCAGGGCCAGGACCAGGACGACGATCGAGGCGGTGAACGCCCAATCGGAGTACCGGGCCAGACCGATGTCGATGCTCTCGGTGTTCATCTGCGATCCGCCTCCGCCACTCGCCGGGTGAGCGAGTCGAACTCGCCGCCCCAACCGGAATTGTCGGTGCGAGCCAGTCCGCCCAACTCCACCCTCACGGTACCGGTGCCGTCGGGGGTGATCCGCGCCCACACCCGGCGCCGGCGCACGATCAGCGAGACCAGCAGCCCGGCCATCATTGTCATCGCCGACACCAGCACCCACACCTGGGCGGGGTCATGCGAAACCTGGAGGTTGACGAACGGAGTCGCCTTGTCGAAGCGCACCACCGTGCCGTCGTCCAGCCGGACCTCCTGACCAAGGGTCAGGTTGGTTCGCTTGACCTTCGTCAGCCGCTTCTGCTCGATGAGACGGCTGTCCAGGGTGAACAGCGACTGCGGCCGTCCGCTGTCCAGGCCGGCATCGCCGCGGTAGATGTCGATCGCTACCGCGGGGTCGTTCAACGCCGGGAAACCCGACGACAGCAAGGTGCCGTCCAACTGCTGAGTCGGGGCGAGCAACCCGGTGATCGCGATCTGGTTTTTGCGTCGCTGATCCGGCGGATACAAGCCGGCCGGCGGGTCGACACGGACCACGCCGGAGGACAGCAGGGTCAGGGCGTCGTCCGGGCGCCACTGGATGGTCTGGGTGCGCGTCTGCCCGCCGGGGAAAGTCACGGTGAAAGTCGGCGCGTAGCCGTGGCCCTGGAGGTATACCCGGTCTCCGCCGATCCGCAGCGGATGGTTGACCTCCAGTGTGTAGGGCCGCCAGGTTCCCGATGCCAGGTCATCCCCGGCTTGGTACTCGATGTTCGACACAAACGCGGTGGCTTGCCCATTGGGCAGGTACCGGGCCTGGAAGTCGTTGACCCGCAGGCACATCGGATACAGCGAGGTGCCATCGACGCTGTTGCCGGCCCGGAACGAGTCGAATGCGGCCGGGGACGCCGAGCAGAAACCGGGCCCGCCGTTGGCGATCACGATGACGTTGCCCTCGTAGCTGAACAACTTTCCGATCGCGACGGCGGCCAACAGGCCCAGTAGCGAGAAATGGAAGACGATGTTGCCGAATTCGCGCAGATAGCCTTTCTCGGCAGAGATCTCCGTGGCACCGCCGACCTGCCGGGTGACCCGCCGCCACCCGCGCAACTCGTCGGAGATCAGCGCCGCGAGGGCCTCGGGCGAACCGGCGACGTCCGACCGGGCGTGTTTGGGCAGCCGGCCGAGGTTGCGCGGGACGGCCACCGGCACCGCACGCAGACCGCGAATGTGCTCGAAGGTCCGCGGCGTCAGACAACCCACCAGCGAGATGAACAGCAGTGCGTAGACGGCGGTGAACCAGAAGCTGGAAAACACGTCGAACAGTTGCAGTCGGTCCAGCCAGGGACCGAGCACCGGATGCGCGGCCAGGTACTGCTCGACCTTGGACTCGTTGAGGCTGCGCTGGGGCAGCAGTGCGCCGGGCACCGCCCCGAGTGCGAGCAGGAACAGCAGTGCCAACGCGGTGCCCATCGAGGTCAGCGCGCGCCATCCCTTCAACAGCAGGGTCATATCGGCAGCCTCACATCACTGACGAAACCATCCCGTATCCATGAGATGAACTCGTTCCACGCTCCGGTCACCAGGGCCAGTCCCACGATGATCAGCAGGACGCCGCCGAGGACCTGAATGGCGCGCGTGTTTCGGCGCAACCAGTCGAAGGCGCCGACGGCCCACCCCGAACCCACCGCCAGCGCAAGAAACGGGATGCCCAGGCCCAGGCAATAGGCGATCACCAGCACCACACCCCGGGTGACGCTGGCTCCATCGGTGGCGGATGCGACGGCGATCACGCCGGTCAGCGTCGGGCCCAGACACGGTGTCCAACCGAGGGCGAACACCGCGCCGAGCAGAGGCGCCCCGGCCAGCCCCGCCAGCCGGCGCGGGGTGAACCGCACCTGTCGCTGCAGTGCCGGGATGTACCCGATGAACACCAGTCCCATGATGATCGTCACCACGCCGCCGATACGTTGCAGCACAACCTGATTGGTGATCAGCGTCGTCGTCATCCCGAGCACCGCGACGGTGCCCATGACGAACACCACGGTGAATCCGGCCACGAACAACGCCGCCGAGCCGACGACCCGCCAGCGTCGGGTCGCGTCGGCGCCGTCCACACCGACCACCGCAGCAAGGTAGGACAGATAGCCGGGAACCAGCGGGACCACACACGGCGAGGCGAACGACACCAGGCCGGCCAGCACGCTTAGCCCCAACGCCACCAGCAGGGGGCCGGCGGCCGCCGTCTCGGCCAGACCGCTCACCGCGGGGTGTCCCCGCCCGCCGCTACCGGCTCGGCCGCCAACCGTTGCACGAGCGGCAGCAGATCCTCGGCAAGCAGCTCGCGCAGGAACACCGCAGCGACCCGATGATCGCGGTCCAGCACCACGGTCGACGGAATCACGGTGGTGGGGTACTTCCCGCCGAAGGCGATCATGGTGCGCATGGACGGGTCGTAGATCGAGTCGAAGGTGATTTTGCGGTCGGTGATGAAGTCCCGCGGCGCATCGATGTCGTTGTCGCGCACATCGATTCCCAGAACCGCGACGCCCTGCTCGCGGGTGGCGTCATAGACCTTCTGCAACTGGGTGATCTCGGCGCGACACGGCCCGCACCACTGCCCCCAGATATTGATCACCACCACCTTGCCGGCGAAGTCGCGCAGCGAGATGGTGCGCGTCAGGTCCATCAGGTCAGGACCCGACACCGGACCCGGTCGTCCGCGGCTCTGCGGCGGGTCATAGGTGATGTCGGTCTGACCACCCGGGGCGACGAACTCGAAGGTGCCGCCCTGGGCAACGGCGTCGTCACCGGTGGAGCAGCCGGCGATCAGTGCCACCGTCGCGATGAGCGCGCTCGCGATGAACCGCTTCACTCTCCCGCCGGCTCCCAGTACTTCCAGTCCACCAGTTCATCCCCGTCGAAGACGAAGGTGTTCAGTGACGCGAGATCGCACATGCGCTTGCGCGGGTCGTGTGGCAGCCGGTGGCCCAGCATCGAACGGCGCAGAATCTCCACCGGCAGTTGATGACTCACGCACACCACCTCATGTCCGACACCCAAGGACCGGGCCTCGTTGACGGCGCGCCGCATCCGCGCGGCCACCTGGGCATACGGCTCTCCCCAGGACGGCCGCAGCGGGTTGAGCAGGTATCTCCAGTTACGCGGGTCCCGCAGGGCGCCGTCGCCGGGTGACACCCGTTGGCCCTCGAAGATGTTCTCGCTCTCGATGAGGTCACCGTCGGTGCCGATGGTCACGCCGTGGTGGCCGGCGATCGGCGCCGCGGTCTGCTGGGCACGCTCCAGTGGCGAGGCGACGACGGCGACGATATCGTGACCGGCCAGTGCGTCGGCGACCGCCTGAGCCTGGGACTTGCCGCGCTCGGACAGGTAGAAACCCGGCTTGCGCCCATAGAGGATCTTCTCCGGGTTGTGCACTTCGCCGTGGCGCATCACATGCACCGTGGTCCGGGGTTGCACGGTCATCACGGCCTCGCCTGGGCGGCGGCCCGCGCCGCGGCCGGCAGGGCGTCGGCGATCCGCTCGAAGGCCTCGTCGTCGAGAGCCGCCGAGACGAACCAGGCCTCGAAGGCACTCGGTGGCGCATAGACGCCGGCGTCAAGCAGGGCGTGGAAGAACGCCGGGAATCGCCAGGTCTCGCTGGCACGGGCAGCGGCGAAGTCGCGGACGGGTTCCTCGGCGAAGAAGACTGACAGGAAGTTACCGGCCCGCGAAACCTGATGCGTCACAGCGGCATCGGTCAGTGCCCCGGTCAGCAAGAGGTCCAATCGGTCGGCATTGGCGTCCAACGCGGCGTACACCGAGTCGTCGGCGTGGCGCAGGGTGGCCAGTCCGGCGGCCACCGCGACCGGGTTTCCGCTCAGCGTGCCCGCCTGATACACCGGCCCGAGTGGCGCGAGGCGTTCCATCACGTCGGTACGGCCGCCGAAGGCCGCCGCCGGCAGGCCTCCGCTCATCACCTTGCCGAAGGTGAACAGGTCGGCGTCCACCGGATCGATTCCGTACCAGCCGGATCGGCTGATCCGGAAGCCGGTCATCACCTCATCGACGATCAGCAGCGCGCCGTACTGTGCGGTGATCCGGCGCAGTGCGGCGTTGTATCCGGGCAGCGGCGCGACGGCACCCATGTTTCCCGGTGCCGCCTCGGTGATGACCGCGGCGATGGTGTCGCCGTACGCGGCGAAGGCCTCCTCCACCGCGGCAATGTCGTTGTAGGCCAGCACGATCGTGTCGGCGGCGGTGGCGCCGGTGACCCCGGGCGACGACGGCAGGCCCAGGGTGGCGACTCCGGAGCCGGCGTCGGCCAGCAGCGCGTCGACGTGTCCGTGGTAGCAGCCGGAGAACTTGACGATCTTGGCCCGGCCGGTGAAGCCGCGGGCCAGGCGCACCGCGCTCATGGTGGCCTCGGTGCCGGAGTTCACCAGGCGCACCCGCTGCACCGGGGCGACCCGGGCGATGATCTCGGCGGCCAACTCGGTCTCGCCCGGTGTCGGCGCACCGAAGGACAGCCCGTCGGCCGCCGCCCGCTGCACCGCCTCCACCACCGCCGGGTGGGCGTGGCCCAGAATCATCGGCCCCCAGGAGCAGATCAGGTCAACGTAGCGGTTGCCGTCGGCGTCGGTGAGCCAGCAGCCCCGGGCCGAGGTCATGTAGCGGGGAGTCCCGCCGACGGAGTTGAACGCCCGCACCGGGGAGTTGACCCCGCCCGGGATGACCTCGCAGGCCTCGGCGAAGAGCTTCGCCGAGATGCTCGTGGTTCCCGCCGACTCGGTCATGGACACCAGTGTTCCAGTCGGGACACCGCCGTCAACTACAGGGTGTAGTGGCTATGTGGTCGCGGGTCCGGTAGAGCAGACCCTCGCCGGTAACGCCGACCACCACGGCGTCGCCGGGTCGCGGCGGCGGTGCGCCGCCTGCGATCCGAACCGGTATCCGGGTCCCGTCGGCGAGTTCAACTCCCACCAGCGAGTCGTGACCGAAATAGGCCGCCTCGCGCACCACGCCGGCACCGGCGCCGGAACCGGCGCTGCGATCGGGGACGGACAGCACGAGTTGCTCGGGGCGAAGGACAACCACGGCCGGGGCTCCGCCGAAACCCGCCGACGCCCCCGAGCCGACCGCACGCACCCGAACCTCACCGAGGGCGCATGAGACCTGGGATACCCCGGCGGTCACCGGCGTTGGCGGTGACGTCGTCAGGTTCAGTTCGACCGCGTCACCGACGAATCGCGCCACCTCCAGATCAACCGGCGCGTCATAAACCTCCCGCGGGGTCCCTGACTGCACGATGCGGCCGCCACGCATCACGGCCACGAGATCGGCGATGGACAGCGCCTCATCCTGGTCGTGGGTGACCATCAGGGCGGTCGTGCCCTCCGCGCGAAGCACCTCGCGCACGTCGGCCCGAAGGTGTGTGCGCAGCGAGGCATCCAGGGAACTGAACGGCTCGTCGAGAAGGATGACGTCCGGCCTCGGCGCCAATGCGCGGGCCAGGGCGACGCGCTGCTGCTGACCGCCGGAGAGATCGTGCGGCCGGGCGTCGGCGTAATCGCCCATCTGCACCATCTCCAACACCTCGGTGATTCGGTCCCGATCACTGCGGGGTAGTCCGAACCCGACATTTCCGCTGACGGTCAGGTGTGGAAACAACGCCCCCTCCTGCGGGACGATGCCGACCCGGCGTTTTTCCGGCGGTAGGAAGGCGTCCGCAGCCCCCGCGCCGGCGCGGGCGACGACTCGATCGCCGAACAGCACCGTGCCGGAGTCCGGTCGGAGGAATCCGGCCAGGAGGCGCAGCAGGGTGGTTTTCCCCGAACCGCTGGCACCGAGCACCGCCACCAGGGAACCGGAGGGAACCTCGAGATCGAGGTGGTCGATGACATTGCTGTGGTCCTGCGCGTTCCGGTGATAGCGGAAGCTGATCCCGCGAACCGATACGCCGGTCACGTGTCCACCTCTCCCGCTTCGCGGATTGGCCCGACCGCGCGGCCCAGCAGCCACGCGGGCACCGCCGCCAGTGCGACCAGAGTGATCGCGTACGGCGCCGCCGATCCGTAGGCGGCAACGTCGGTCCTGCTCCACAGCTCAGTCGCCAGGGTGTCCAGGCCGGTGGGCCGCAGCATCAGCGTTGCGGGCAATTCTTTCATGGCGGTGAGCATGACCAGAATCCCGCCGGCGGCAACCCCGGGCAGGGTGAGACGCAGCGTTGTGGTGGCCCAGGCCCGAACCGGGCCGAGTCCAAGGGTGCGGGCGGTCTCCTCGAGTATCGGCGGCACCGCGGCGGTGGCACTTCGGGTAGCGGCCACCGCCTTGGGCCCGAAGAGCACCGCGTAGGCGACGGCCAGAACCGCGACACTCTGGTAGGCGAAGGGCGCCACCGCGAGGGTCAGGAATACCAGCGACAGTCCCACCACCACGCCGGGCAGGGCGTGACCGGTGAAGGACAGAGTCTCGACAGTGCGAACCAGTGGTGTGCGGTAGCGGCCCGCGAGGATGCCGACGGGAAGGGCCAGGGCGACGGCCAACACCGCGCCGGCGAACGAGACGGCGACGGAGGTCGTTGCGGCGGCGACCAGTTCGGCAAGGATCAGCGGAGACCTGCTGTGCTCGACCATGCGCAACAGCAACGAGACCAGGGGCACGCCGAGCGCCAGTGCAGTGAGTCCGCTGAGCCAACACAGTGCGGCCACGCGAGCCACTCCGACGAGTCGGATCGGGGCCACCCGTCGCTGAACACCCGTGCCCACCCGCCACCGCAGGGCGCGGCCGCGGATGCGGCGTTCCGCGGTCACCAGCACGGCCGCAAGGACGACGAGAACCAGGGCGAGCACGGTGGCACCGATCCGGTCGAAGCTGGCGCGATAGGACGCGTAGATGACGCGGGTGAACGCGTCCACCCGCAGCAGGGCAACGGCCCCGAAATCGGACAGTACATAGAGCGCCACGAGCAACGCCCCGCCCGCGGCTGCCGGCCAGGCCTGCGGCAGCGTGGCCGCGGCGAACGCGCGCACAGGACCGCGCCCGAGCGCGCGGGCCACCTCCTCCACGGCGGGATCGGCGGTCCGCAGCGCGGCCGTCACCGGCAGCACGACGTAGGGAAACGAGACCAGGGTGAGGATCAGCACGGCCGCCCAGAATCCGCTCATCGCGGGGAACTGGGAGATCCACGCGTAGGCGGCGACATAGGACGGCACGGCCAGCGGCAGGGCGGCGGTGACCAGCCACACACCGCGCAGCGGCAGATTCGCCCGGGCGAGGAGCCACGCCGTGGGCACGCCGACGATCAGACAGGCCGTCACCACCGCCAGCACCAGAGCGACCGAGGTGGCGACCGTCTCCAGCGTGCGCGGCGTGGCGAGGATGTCGACGACGCGCTGCGGCCCGGCGCCGCCGGCCCGGACGAGGAGGTACACCAGCGGTGTCAGCGAGAGCGCAGCGGTGAGCGCACCCGCGAGCAACAGGAGCCGGGGCGGGTGAGCAGTGGACTGACGCCGATCCGGTGACCGCGTCGGTGCTGGCGCCGATGTCACCGCAGTCCGACGTCCTCCAGCATCGCCAACGTGGCCGGGAGGCCGGCGAGGTCATCGAGGGCGACGTCGGGACCACGCAGCGAATCCAGCGGCGGCAGGCCCTCGGCCGGGGGCACCGAGGGCAGTAGGGCGTATTCGTAGGTGTTGGTCACGAACCACTGCTGAATCGGCGCAGACAGCAGCCACTCGACGAACCGCGCGGCGTCGGTGCTGCCGGAGGCCGACGCAAGGATTCCGACGCCGGCGACGTTGACCAGGCTGCCCGGGTCGCCCGGGGCGGTGAACGCGATCTGGGCGCGCATCGCGGACTTGCCCACCTCGGCCGCCTTCTCGTACCAGTAGTAATGGTTGATCAGGCCGAGTTCGACCTGACCGGCGTTGACGGCGTCGAGGATCAGCGCGTTCTTCTCGAACTTCTGGACGTCATTGTCCACGAGGCGCTCGAGCCACTGCTTGGTCACCTGGTCGCCCTCCGCGACCCGCATGGCCGTGACGAACGCCTGGAATGACGCATTGGTCGGGGCGAGGGCAACCTGCCCCTTCCACCGCGGCTCGGTCAGGTCGAAGATCGACTGCGGGACCTCCGCGGCGGGCACCGCTTCGCCGTCGTAGGCGATTACCCGTACGCGACCCGACACGCCGGTCCAGGTGCCCGCGGGCGAGCGGTACGCGGCCGGAATCGCATCGGCCACCTTGTCGGGCAGCGGTCCGAACAGCCCGGCCTCGTCGACTGCGCCGAGTGCCCCGGCATCCTGGGCGAAGAACACCTGGGCGGGACTGGCCGACCCCTCCTCGAGGAGTTGCGCGGCCAGTTCCGCGCTGTCTCCGTAGCGGGCCTGCACCACAATCCCGGTCTCGGCGGTGAACTTCTCCAGCAGCCCCGCAATCAGTTGCTCGGATCGACCCGAGTACACGGTCAGCGGCTCCCGGCCAGGCTCGCCCGGGGAACCGCAGGCCGCCAGCAGAGAACCGAGCAGCACGGCGACGGCAAGCAGGACGGTGATGCGCAGGCGGGACATCTGGCTCCTTCGGGGCGATCTTTACTGAGGCAAGCCTAAGTCATTGGAACTGAGGTTGGTTACGCTACCCTAACCTCAGGTCGCCGATCGCCCGCCCTCAGTGAAACCGCTTGAGCCGAAGGCTGTTCACCACCACCAGCACCGAGGACACCGCCATCGCCGCACCGGCGATCATCGGGCTCAGCAAACCCAGCGCGGCCAGCGGAATCGCCGCGGCGTTGTAACCGAACGCCCAGAACAAGTTTTGCTTGATGATCCGCAGTGTGTGCGACGACAGCCGCAGCGCGGTCGGAACCGTACGCAGGTCGCCGCGCACCAGGGTGATGTCACCGGCCTCGATCGCGGCGTCGGTTCCGGTGCCCATCGCCATCCCGATATCGGCGGTCGCCAGGGCCACCGAGTCGTTGACACCGTCGCCGACCATGGCCACCCGGCGGCCGCGAGCCTGCAGGGCACTGATCGCGTTGGCCTTCTGCGACGGCAGCACCCCGGCGATCACATCGGCGGCGGCGATGCCCACCTCGGCGGCAACACGTGCGGCCACCGCTTGATTGTCACCGGTCAACAGCATCGGGGTGATGCCCAGCGCCTTGAGTTCGGCGATCGCCTCGGCGCTGGTGGGCTTGACCGCATCGGCCAGTCGGATCACCCCGCGGCGGGCGCCGCCCCAACTCACCTCCACGCTGGTGCGGCCGTCGGAATCGGCGGCGCGCGTCACCCGGACCGCTGTGCCGTCCACCCGCCCGCTGACCCCGGTCCCGGGATCGTTGGCGAAATCGGTGACCGGGACCAGCGTCAGACCCCGTTCGTGCGCCGCGGTGACGATTGCCGCCGCGACCGGATGCTCGGAGGCGGCCTCCACCGCGGCCGCACGCCTCAGCACCATGTCGGCGTCCTCGCCGGGCTGCGCCTCGACGGCACCGACCGTCATCCGGCCGGTCGTGATGGTGCCGGTCTTGTCCAGCACGACGGTGTCGATACCGCCCGCGGTCTCCAGCACCTGAGGTCTCTTGATCAGCACCCCCAGTTGGGCGCCGCGGCCGGTGCCGACCAGGATCGCCGTCGGCGTGGCCAGACCCAACGCGCACGGGCAGGCGATGATCAGTACCGCGACCGCCGCGGTGAATGCGGCGATCACCGAGTGCCCGGTCAACAGCCAGCCGGCCAGGGTGACCGCGGCGATCACCAGGACGGCGGGAACGAACACCGCCGACACCCGATCAGCCAGGCGCTGAATGGAGGCCTTACCGGTCTGCGCGTCGACAACCATCCGGGCCATCCGGGCGAGTTGAGTGTCGGCACCAACCCTGCTGGCGCGCATCAGGATCCGGCCGTAGGTGTTGAGGGCGCCGCCGAGCACCGAGTCGCCCTTCGACACGTCGGCGGGGACTGATTCACCCGTCATCGCTGAGGTGTCCAGTGCCGACGCGCCGTCGATCACGACACCATCGGTGGCGACCCGCTCACCGGGCCGCACCACGATCACGTCGCCGACGGCAAGTTCGCCGGCGGGAATCCGCACCTCGGCGCCGTCGCGCACGATGGTGGCCTCCTTGGCGCCCAGCGACAGCAGGGCGCGCAGCGCCGAACCGGCCGCGCGCTTGGCCTTGGCTTCGGAGTAGCGGCCGGCGAGCAGGAAGACCGTGACCGCGGCCGCGACCTCGAAGTAGACGTGACCCGAGCCGTGCCCGTGGCCTGCCGACCCGGTGATCACGACGAACGCCGACCACAGATAGGCGGCCAGGGTTCCGATCGACACCAGGGTGTCCATCGTGGAGGAGCGGTGCCGGGCGCTGTTGTATGCCGCGGCATGGAAGGGGTACCCGCCCCAGAAAACGATCGGTGTCGCCAATGCCAGAACCACCCACTGCCAACCGGGGAACTGCCAGGGGGTCACCATCGACAGCGCCACCACCGGTACGGCGAGGACGGCGGAGCCGATCAGCCGGGGCCGTAACTGCTCCTCGGGCAGATCGTGGTTCATGTGGTCGCCGTGGTCGCCGTGGTCCATGGGTGAGTGGTGCGCATGGTCGATCACCGACGCGCGGTAACCGGTGGAGGCGACCGCGCGGATCAGGGCATCGGTGCCCACCGCGGGATCATGCTCGACACGGGCCTGTTCGACCGCGAAGTTGACGGTGGCCGCCACCCCGTCGAGACCGTTGAGGCCGCCTTCGATTTTCGCGGCGCAGGACGCGCAGGTCATCCCGGTCAGTCGCAGGTCCGTGATCGTCATGATCCGGAATATACCCCTAGGGGGTATATGTGTCGAGGGTGATCTGCGGTGCCCGCCGCCGCAGCCCGGCCACGCCATAGATCGCCAGGACGCCGGCCGCGGTGGCCAGGACCAGGCCTAGAACCATCATCGGCGGGTCGTAGACCACCGAGACGGTAGACGGCTGCCCCTCGGTCACCGGAGCCACCTCGACCAGGCTCCTGACCTGCGCCCAGCACAGCGCCGCACCCGCCGCTGCGAACACGGCGGCGATGAGTTGTGCGGCGTGACGCACCGGGGCTTTGTCGGGCGCCATGTCCGTGCCGGGGGCCGCCATCAGGACTCGACAAGTTGGGTCAGCGCGGCCCGCAACGCCTCATCATCGCGAGCCCAGGCCTGCGCGGTGCGGTCGTTTGCCAACTTCAGCCCGATCCCGGTGCGGCCTTTGGGCACGCCGTTCAGTTCGCCCAGGGTGCGAGCCTCCTGCCATGGCTCGATCGGCTCGCCGGATTTCACCGAGTGCTCGGCCTCCGGGTACACCAGGAGAATCTGGCCAATGGGCAGCGTCTCGGTGCCCTGACGCAAGGTCTGGGCGGTCAGTTCCACACTGGTATGCAGCCGTGCCGCCCGGACCTGCAGGGCCAGCACCGAGCACATCGTCACCAGGAAGAACAGCGGCACGGTAGCGCGGAAACCGAGACCGGCGCCGTACTGAACGAAGACCATCGCAAGCCCCCCCGCCACGCCCAACCACAGCCAGTGCCAACTTGCCCCGTTCTCGTAGAACAGCACGGGGCTCTCCGGTTCAGGGCCGTCCGGTTCAGGGCCGTCGGGTAGTGATTCGCTCGCAGTCATGATCGGCAAAAGCCTATCGCCCGATCAGCGGGTGAAGAACCCCTGCGAATCGGGGCGGTGCAGCAGGTAGATACCGCCGCCGATGAGCACGGATCCGATGATGCCGGTCACGGCGAACACCACCGCGCCCGTCGGTTCACGCGCCGCACCCAGCAGGCTGGCCAGCGTGTAGAAGATGGTGGCCAGGCCGCCGCCGGTCAGCAGCGAGCGAGCCCAGCGGTACCCGGAACGCATCAGGACCAGCACGGTCGCCACGACAGCGCCCACGGCCAGGATAAACACGATACCGAGGATGCCCAGATACTTCGAGCCGACGGCCTTGGCGGCGTCCGCGGCGGTGGCGGTGGTGACGACGTCGACGATCTGTCCGACCAGCAGCAGCGACAGCGCCGCCATCCACAGCCAGAAACCGGTGTCGACGTCGGCGGGCCGACTCGGAGCACCGGCCGGCGGGGGCGCGGTCACGCCAGCCACCCTGCCGCGTCGGCGGCGAAGTAGCTCAGCACGATGTCGGCGCCGGCCCGGCGGATGCTGATCAATGACTCCAGCGCGGCGGCACGATGGTCGATCCAGCCGTGTGCGGCCGCGGCGGCGATCATCGAGTACTCACCGGAGACCTGATACGCCGCCACCGGTACCGGAGAGATCTCCGCAGCGGCGCGCACGATGTCGAGATAGGCCATCGCGGGCTTGACCATGATGATGTCGGCGCCCTCGGCGACGTCGAGGCTGATCTCTCGCATCGCCTCACGGGCGTTACCGGTGTCCTGCTGGTAGGTCCGCCGGTCACCGGTCAGTCCCGAGGAAACCGCTTCCCGGAAGGGCCCATAGAACGCCGAGGCGAACTTCGCCGCATAGGCCAGGATCGCCACGTCCGCATAACCGGCCGCGTCAAGCCCGGCACGGATTGCAGCCACCTGACCGTCCATCATGCCGCTGGGACCGACGACGTGCGCACCCGCGTTCGCCTGGGCGACAGCGAGTTTGACGTACTGGGCATTGGTGGCGTCGTTGTCGACCCGGCCCGATTCATCGACGATTCCGCAGTGGCCGTGGTCGGTGAACTCATCGAGGCAGGTGTCGGCCATGACGACCGTGGCGTCGCCGAGGTCCGCGGCCAAGTCGGCAAGCGCACGATTGAGAACCCCGTCGGGACGCAGGCCACACGAGCCGGCGGCATCTTTGTCCTCCTCGCGCGGCACACCGAAGATCATCAGTCCGCCGACGCCGGCTGCGACGGCATCAGCGGCAGCGGAACGCAGTGATGCCCGGGTGTGTTGAACAACACCGGGCATGGCGGAAATCGGTCGAGGCGCGTCGATACCGTCAGCGACAAACATCGGCAGCACCAAATGCCTTGGTTCCAAGGATGTTTGGGCTACCAAACGGCGCATGGCCGCAGTGGACCGCAGCCGGCGCGGACGTTCGGCGGGAAACGACATGGCGGCAGCCGTTGCCCTACCGGCGCCGACTCTTCTTGCGCGGCGGGGGCAGCGCGCCCTCTGCGCGCAACCGCGCGGCATGCTCGGCCAGCGCGTCGACCAATGGGCCGACGGCAGCGGTTTCCGGTTGAACGTCGACGCGCAAACCAAATTCCGCGGCGGTCTCGGCAGTCTTGGGGCCGATGCACGCGACGATGGTGCGGGAGTGCGGCTTGCCGGCGATTCCGACAAGGTTGCGCACCGTCGAGGAGGAGGTGAAGCAGACCGCGTCGAATCCACCGGTCTTGATCATCTCCCGGGTCTCGGCCGGCGGCGGCGCTGCGCGCACCGTGCGGTAGGCCGTGACGTCTTCGATCTCCCAGCCGCGCTCGCGCAGTCCCTCCGAGAGGGTTTCGGTGGCGATGTCGGCGCGCGGCAGCAGCACCCGGTTGACCGGATCGAAAACGCTGTCGTAGTCCGGGAAATCGTCGAGCAGGCCCAGCGAGGACTGCTCGCCGGAGGGCACCAACTCGGGGCTGATGCCGAAGGCCCGAACCCGTTCGGCCGTCGCTTCACCGACGCAGGCGATCTTCACACCGGAGAACGCCCGCGCGTCGAGGCCGAACTCGGCGAACTTCTCCCACACCGCGCGCACAGCGTTGGTCGAGGTGAACACCACCCACTGGAAGCGCCCATCGACCAAACCTTTGACGGCCCGCTCCATCTGGGCGGGGCTGCGCGGCGGTTCGACGGCGATAGTCGGCACCTCCACCGGGAGCGCGCCGTGGGCGGTCAGGCGGTCGCTCATCTCACCGGCCTGGTCCTTCGTCCGTGGCACCAGCACCGTCCAGCCGTAGAGCGCCCTGCTCTCCCACCAGTTCAGCTTGGCCCGGCTGGTCACGGTGCGACCGATGGTCACCACCAGCGGACCGGCCAGTGGGCCGGCCGGGTCGCCGGCACCCGGCGCGGTGCGATCGGTCAGCCCGCGCAGGGTCGACTCCACCGAACGCTGCGCGCAACTGGTGCCCTCGGCGGTCACCACGCACGGCGTCGAATCGGACAGGCCGAACTCGATGAGTGTGCGGGCCGCTTCGGCCAGGTGCGAGACCGTGGCGGTGAGGATCAGGGGACCGGGAGCGGCAGCAAGTGCCGCCCAATCCACCTCGCCGCGGACGTCGGCGACGGTGTGGGTGGATCCCAACGGCAGGCCGGCGTAGGTCGGCACGGCGACGGTGGCCGGCAGGCCGGGCACGATGTCAAAGGCCAGGCTGGTCCGCGACACTGCGTTGACCTCGGTGATGACCGCGTCGACTGAGAGTGGGTCGCCGGCGACCAGGCGCACCACGTCGGCGCCGGCCCTCGCCTCGGCCAGCAGGATCTTGGCGACCTCGGCCGGCTCACCCAGTGCGGGCCGGATGTCCGGGCCGGCCGCGACCATCTGCTCGGTCGAGTCCGCGCCATCGGCATCTCCGCGCGGCGCCGGGGCCGGACCCACCGCGGGCGCGAGTGCACTGCCGACGACGTTGAGCACGGCCGCCGGCACATCCGGATCAGTGAACACGCACGTGGCGTTGGCCAGCACGGTGCGCGCGCGTGTCGTCAGCAGACCGGGGTCCCCCGGTCCCGACCCGACGAACGTGATGCGTCCGGGCTTCGGCTTGCGCCCGCGGCCACTCCCGCTAGCAGTCATCTCCACTCCCGCCTACCGCTCATCGCGGCCGGCCGACATGACTTCCCGCGCGCCCAACTCGAACAACTCCGCGGCCACTCGCAGCCCAAGTGCTGCGGGCCGGCCGGGGTCGCCGATGCCGGACGCACGGATCACCTCGGATCCGTCCACCGCCGCCACGCACCCGCGCAGCGACATCTCGTCGAAGACACGGCCGTCCTCATCGATGGACTCGACCACTTCGGCGATCGCGCCCACCGGTGCGGAGCAACCCGCCTCCAGTTCGGCCAACAGGGTTCGCTCCGCGGTGACCGCGGCGCGCGTGTCGGGGTCATCCAACCCCGCCAGCATCGCCGCGAGCCCGGAATCACCCGCGCGACACTCGATCGCGAGCGCTCCCTGGGCCGGCGCCGGCAGCATCTGCACCGGCTCCAGCGTCTCGGTGACGTCACCGAGACGACCGATGCGAGCCAGACCCGCACGGGCCACCACAATGGCGTCGAGATCACCGCTGCTTACCCTGTTCAACCTGGTGTCAAGGTTGCCTCGTAGGGGGCGGATTTCCAAACCGAGACCCAGTGCTCTAAGCTGCGCGGCCCTTCGCACCGACGAGGTACCGATCACCGAACCCGCCGGCAGCTCTCCGAGCACCAGGTTATCGCGGGCCACCAGGGCGTCGCGGGCGTCCTCCCGGCGCGGTACGGCCGCGATGAGGAAACGCTCATCAGCGGCGGTCGGCAGGTCTTTGTAGGAGTGCACGGCCATGTCGACCTCGCCGGCGGCGATCGCCGTCCGCAAGGCCGCGGTGAACACCCCAACGCCGATCTCAGCCACCGGCCCGGCCGATAGGTCACCGGCGGTGGTGATGATCACCAGTTCGGCCCGATAGCCGCCCGCGATGAGTTGATCGCGAATCGCTCCGGCCTGGGTGGTGGCCAGCAGACTGCCCCGGGTGCCGATCCGGATGAGCGACTTCTCGTCCCACGATGCGGTCAGCGGAGCACCTCGGGCCGCGCGACGCGGCGGACGCGGTCAGCCGTCCCCAGTACTAATCCCCTCAGTACTAATCCCCTCAGGGCGAATCCCCTCATGGCGAATCGTCATCCGGCGGCGGAAACTCGCCCCCGGCAACAGCCTCAACCGCCTGCGGATCGAGTTCGAACAGTTCCCGCAACGCCTCGGTGTAGGTGTCGCCGCCGGGCGCGACGGCCAACTGCTTGATCCGCACCGTTGGAGCGTGCAGCAGTTTGTCGACCACCCGCCGGACGGTCCGGGCGACTTCGTCACGCTGGACGTCATCGAGGCCCGGCAGCCGGTGCTCGAGTCGCAGCAGTTCGGTGTCCACCACCTCGGCAGCCCGCCGGCGCAGCGCCGTGACGGTCGGGGTGACCTCAGCAATCCGCTGACCCGCCAGGTACGCGGCAACCTCGGTCGCGACGATCTCGCGGGCGGCGTCGGTGTGGGCGGCGGCGGCCCGCGCCGCCGGTTCACGCTGGAGACGTTCCATGTCGATCACGCAGACTCCGGGCAGTCCGGCGACCGCGGCGTCGATATCTCGCGGCATTCCGAGGTCGCAGAGCACCAGTGGCTTGGCGCTCTCATCACGCTGCGCACCGGCAAGGGCGTGATGTACATCGGCGAGCGTCACCACCGGCCGTACCGCCCCGGTGCAACTGACTGCCAGGTCGGCGGCCGCGAGCGCCGCCGGCAACTCGTCGAGGGTCATCGCCTGCGCACCGACACCCTGCTCGGCGATGATCTGCACCAGACGTTGCGCCCGGGGCAGCGACCGGTTGACGACGTTGACATGGCCCACGCCGAGCCGAACCAGCAGAGCGGCCGCCAGGCTGCCCATTGAGCCGGCGCCGATCACGGTCACCGTCCGGCCGGTCAGGGCGGTGTAGGACGGACCCAACTCCGGTCGGTAGAGCCGCTCAGCGGCGATATGCAGCGCCACCGACACCACGCTGGCGCCCGCGGCGGCGATGCCGGTCTCGGCCTGTACCCGCTTTCCGGCCGTCAGCGCCCGCTGCGCGAGGTCGTGCAAGATCCGACCGACCGATCGCCCGGCCTCGGCCGCCGCGTAGGCGCGGCGGACCTGACCGAGAACCTGCTGTTCGCCGATCACCGCACTGTCCAGACCACTGGTCACCGAGAAGAGGTGCTCGACGGCGGCCTCGCTGTATCGGACGTAGGCGTGCTTGGTGAGCTCACCCACCGACATCCCGGCGTGGTCGGCCAACACCTGGCTGATCACCGATAGGCCGCCGTGGAAGGCGTCGACCACGGCGTAGACCTCTACCCGGTTACAGGTGGACAGCAGCATCGCCTCGGTCACCAGTGGTGATTGCAGAACCCGCTCGACCAGCTTGCCCTGCTCGGACTCGTCCGCGGCGAGTTGTTCGAGCACCGCGACCGGTGCGCTGCGATGGGAGACTCCGAAGACTAGGACGCTCACGGCGCGATCACCTGTCTGCTCCCTCGTCGCCCTCCCGGAGGCGAGAGAAGTCGCTCCCCGGAGATCAGAAACTACCCGCAACGGTAATGGCAGCGCCGCGGCCCCGCCAAATCTTTCGCGGACTTCACCGGTTCGTGATGTCGGCCCGCAACCGCTCCTCGTCGAGATTCCAGTAGCTGTGTTCGCGGCCGTCCAGCAGCACCACCGGCAGCCGGTCGCCGAATTCGGCCCGCAACGCCGTCTCACCGGCGGCCGCGGCGGCGTCGACGTCAATGCTGGACAGGTCGAACCCGAGTTCGGCGGCCAGCACGGCCAGCCGCTCGTACATCTGGGTGCACAGCCCACAACCCTGCCGGGTGAGCAATTTCACCTGCGCCCGAGTCATGCCGTCCGGAATCCCACCCGGCTAGTGTCCCACTCACTGGATAGGCTTGCCGGCATGGGCGAGCGTGACGATGACCGCGAACCGACCGACCTGACCGCCGCGGCCTTCTTCGATGTCGACAACACCCTCGTGCAGGGCTCTTCGCTGGTGCACTTCGGTCGCGGCCTGGCTGCCCGCAAATACTTCCGGTACGGCGAGGTCTGGAAGTTCATGTACGCACAGGCCAAATTCCAGGTGACCGGCCGGGAGAACAGCGCCGACGTCGCCGAGGGCCGGCGCAAGGCACTGGCCTTCATCGAGGGCCGCTCCACGGCCGAGTTGAGCATGCTGGGCGAGGAGATCTACGACGAGATCCTCGCCGACAAGATCTGGCCCGGCACCCGCGCGCTGGCGATGGCGCACCTCGACGCCGGTCAGCAGGTCTGGCTGGTGACCGCCACCCCGTTCGAGTTGGCCGATGTCATCGCCCGGCGACTCGGGTTGACCGGTGCGATGGGGACGGTGGCCGAATCGGTCGACGGGGTGTTCACCGGCCGCCTGCTCGGCGACATCCTGCACGGCTCCGGAAAGGCGCACGCGGTGCGGGCGCTGGCGATCCGTCAGGGACTCAACCTCAAACGTTGCACCGCCTACTCCGACAGCATCAACGACGTGCCGATGCTCTCCCTGGTGGGCACCGCGATCGCCGTCAACCCGGACTCCGAGTTACGCGACGTCGCCCGCGAACGAGGTTGGGAGATTAAGGATTTCCGCACCGCGCGCAAAGCGGCCAAGATCGGAGTGCCGTCCGCTCTGGCGATCGGGGCGGTCGGAGGGGCGGTGGCTGCGGCGGTGTCACGCCGCCACGAGCAGGAGTAGACCAGTGCTGCGAAAGACTCCCGCGCTGGGCTCCCGCGCTGGGCTCCCGCGCTAGGCTCCCCCCATGTCTTTCGCCAGCGACATCATCGGGACCCACTATCGCTACCACGACTACTTTCTGGTCGGCCGGGAGAAGATCCGCGAGTACGCGGCCGCGGTCAAATCTGAGGACCCGTTGCACTGCAGTGAAGAGGCCGCCCGGGCCGCCGGTTACCCGGACGTCATCGCACCGTTGACCTTCATCGCTGTCGCGGGCCGTCAGGTACAACTGGAGATCTTCAAACAGTTCGATGTCGGGATCAACCTGTCCCGGGTCATTCACCGCGACCAGAAGATCCTGTTCCACCGGCCGGTCTTCGCCGGTGACAAGTTGTATTTCGACTCCTGGCTGGACTCAGTGCTGGAGTCGCACGGCACGGTGATCACCGAGATGCGCAGTGAGGTCACCGACGCCGACGGTCAACCGGTGATCACCACGATCGTGACGATGATCGGCGAAGCCGCGGGTGCGGAGGACAACGCTCTGGTGGCCGCCATCGCCGCCCGCGCACAGGCGCGCCCCAAAGCCGATTGAAGCCAGCGCCGACTGAATCCAGCGCGAGCGGCCCTCAGCCCAGGAAGGTGTTGCGTCGCTGAGCCAGCAGCCCATAGAGCGTCTGCTGAATGGTCTCGCGGACCTGGTCGGTGATCTCGAAGGTGACCATGGGATCGTCGGCCGCCGTCTCGTCGTAGCTACTGGTGTCGACGGGCGTACCGAAGGCGATGTGCCACTTCGACGGTAGTGGCACCAACCCCAGCGGCCCGGCCAAGGGAAAAAGCGGGGTGATCGGGAAGTAGGGCACACCGAGCACACGAGCGAGCAGGGTGACGTCGGCGAGCATCGGGTAAATCTCCTCGGATCCGATGATCGAGCACGGAATGATCGGCGCGCCGGCGCGCAACGCCGCCGAGACGAAACCACCCCGACCGAAGCGTTGCAGCTTGTAACGGTCACGGAAGGGCTTACCCAGGCCCTTGTACCCCTCGGGGAACACCGCGGTGAGTTCGCCGCCGGCCAGCAGACGGTTGGCGTCGGCGCTACACGCCATGGTGTGACCGGCCCTGCGCGCGATCGGACCGACGAACGGCATGTCGAAGACGATGTCGGCGGCGAGCAGTCTCAGGTCACGGTGGGCCGGGTGGTGATCGCGAACCGCCACCGACAGCATCGGGCCGTCGAACGGCAGGGTGCCGGCGTGGTTGGCGACCACCAGGCCCGCGCCGGTGGACGGCAGGTTTTCGATGCCGCTGACCTCAACCCGGAACCAGGTGTCGTAGAAGAAACGAAGTGCGGGCAGTACGACCGCGTCGTTGTACTGCGGGTCGAAGCCGAACTCGTCCACCGCGTAGTCGCCGGTGAGCCGTTTGCGGATGAAGTCCGCGATTCCGGAGATGCGCTGGGTCACCTCACTCGGTGTCGGTTCGGCCGCGCCCGCGCGGCGCTGTTCGAACTCCCGAATGACCGCCTCAATCTCCTCGGCGGTACCCGCCGAGGGCTTCGGCATCGCGGACGCCCCACGGGGTGCCGCGGCACGGGCGCGGGACCGCGCGCGGGCCGGACCCGTATGCAGGGGAATGACTTTGGCTTTAGCCCCACCGGTCCGGGAATCACCGCTCTGGGAATCACCGCTCTGGGAACCATCGGTCTGGGAACCACCGGCCACGTCGCTCACCTCCCCCACCGCTGCGCCACCGCAAATACTCGCCGCTCCACTGAGCTTACCCAGTTCGGGTCGATGATCGGGGTCAGGCCGCGCCCGCGAACGAAGTCGTCGAACGCCTCCAGCGTCGTCCACTTGGGCTCAAAGCCCAACTCGGTGCGCATCCGGGTGGTGTCCATCACCCGGCCGAAGGTGAAGTAGGCCAGCTGATCGCGATTGACCTCACCGTTTCTCGTCGCCTTGCGTACCGAATCCACCGCTCCGACCCCCAGCGTCGGCATCGGGAGCGACAGCCGGCCGGCCCGGCGAATCGCCTGCGACATCGTGATGATTCCCCTGCCGCCGATGTTGAAGGTGCCCGGCGTCCCGGCCAGGGTGGCTCGCTCCAGCGCCCCGAGGGCGTCCTGCTCGTGCAGCAACTGCAGTCGCGCGTCATGACCGAGCACGGTGGGCACTACCGGGCCGGACAGGTAGCGCGCCAGCGCGGTGTCCATCGCCGGACCGATCATGTTGGCCAGCCGCAGGATGGTCAGTGCGACATCGGGTCGCCGCCGGCCCATGGACCGGGCGTAGCCCTCAATGTCCACGCTGTCCCGGGCGAAGCCGTCGCGGGGCGGACGTCTGCTACTGCCGTCCTCGGTGTGGACCACCGGATCGTGCGAATGGGATCCATAGATCTCGGAGGTGGACTTCAGCACGACGCGACGCACCGAGGGTGCCTTCTGGCAGGCAGCGAACAACTGCATGGCGCCCATGACGTTGAATTCCTTGAGCGTGGCCCGCCCGCCCGAGCGCGGCACATAGGAGGCGGCGGCCGCGTGCACCACAGTGTCGACGTCGCTGTTCCGGATCACCTTGGCAATCAGGGGGTTCCGGATATCGGCGCGAACGAACTCGGCCCGGCCCATCCGCCGCTTGAGATCCTTGCTGGGCGCGATCGCGTCGACGGCGATGATTTTTTCGATCAGCGGGTTCTGCACCAGACGTGCGGTGAGGTAGCCGCCGAGGAACCGGCACGCCCCCGTCACCAGTACCACTCTGGGGTGATCCGGGATATCGGTGCCGGGTTCCATCAAGGCAGCCTATCGGCAGATGCCCACGACGGCGCGGTGAGACGCGACGCTACTTACCGAGTTTTCTGCGCTGGACCCGGGTCCGACGGAGCAACTTGCGATGCTTTTTCTTGGACATGCGCTTGCGCCGCTTCTTGATTACTGAACCCATGAACTCCGCTGCCTAAGTGCTGAACGCCCGCGCAACCGTGCCGGGCCTGCCTGTGTCGCGCTCACCTTACCCAAGCGGGCGGGTGGAGCGAAACCGGAGGACTCCCCGACGGGCTTTTGCCAGCGTCCCAGACGGGCTTTTGCCAGCGTCCCAGACCGGCTTTAGCCAGCGTCGAAGTAGGAGGTCTCGAGCAGATCGTGCACCGCTTTGGCGTGGACCCGGAACGAGCGACCCACCCGTACGGCGGGCAGTTCACCGTTGTGCACCAAGCGGTAGACCGTCATCTTGCTGACCCGCATCAGCGCGGCCACCTCAGCGACAGTGAGAAACTGCGTTTTGGTGACCGGCTGGCCGTCCGCCGCACTGTCGTCACGCGCCGTTTTCGCGGCGGCGGCGTCTCGCGCCGAAGGTCTGTTCATAGACGTCATCGCTACCCATTCCGTCAGGCACAGGCGGTCCAGCGGCTTCCCCACCGCTGGCACCCACCCGGTGCATACAGGAGGACAATAGCGTGGCCAATGGGGTTCCTGCGACGGGTGTTGGCTAATCAGTCTGAAATTGATTGAACTACTCTGTTGTAATTCCGAGCTGCTCAGAGCGGGTTTTTGCGCCATCTACCGCGGCAGCGACGGCCGCGCGGAGGCCGCCTCGCTCTAGTTCACGCAGGCCAGCCGCAGTCGTCCCCCCGGGCGAGGTGACCAACGCCCGCAGCTCGGCGGCCGTGGTATCCGGCCGCCCGGTCGCCGCGGCCCGGTCGGCGTTGCTGCGCTCCACCAGCATCGCCGCTGAGCCCGCGAAGGTGTGCAACGCCAATTCGGTGGCGTCGGTCCGGCTCAGGCCGCTGGCCACCGCCGCATCGACCAGAGCCTCGACGAACAGGAAAAAGTAGGCCGGACCGGAGCCCGAGACCGCAGTCACCGCATCGAGCTGGGACTCCGGCACCGTCAGCACCCCGCCAACACACGCGAACAACGCGGCGGCTTCGGCAAGCTGCTCCGCAGTGGCAAACCGGCCCCGCGCCAGCGCGGTGATGCCGGCTCCCACCAGAGCCGGGGCGTTGGGCATAGCCCGGATCACCGGCGACCCAGCCGGCATGCGGGACTCGAAAAAACCCGTCGTGATCCCGGCGACGACACTGACCAGAACCTGTTCGACGGCCGAACTGTCGGCGTTGCCCGCGGCGTTGGCGATCTCCACGGTGGTCGATTCCACATCGGCCGGCTTGACGGCGAGAATCACGAAGGCGACGTTTTCGACCGCCTCGGCGATGGAGGCGACCCGCACCGAAAAGGTCTGCGACAGGTAGTCGGCCCTCTCGGGCACCTTTTCGGCAAGCACGAGATCCCGGACATGGTGCCCGGCCCGAAGCAGCCCACCGACCAGAGCCTCCCCGATGTTGCCGCCGCCGATGATCGCGATTCTGGACATGGCAAAACCCTACCGACCGGGCAGCAGGGCCAGTTGCCGGGTTTGCACCACGATGCGCCCGGCGGAGTCGACGACCGTGTGATCCTCGTCGAAGAAGTCCTGCCCGATCAGGGTGGCGGTGCAGAGCACCCGCAGCCAGCCGGGGGCCGGCAGGCCGCGCAGGTAGGCGGTCAACTGCACGGTAGGCGCCCAGCCCCGGCGTCCGAGGGCGTACGGCACGGGCATCGAGATATCGCCACACATCAGCGCGAACAGTTCATCGACCCGTTCCCCCTTGGGTCGTACCCAGATCGTGAACTCAGGTCCATTTTTTGGGGGACCATTTTTTGAGGGCCCGTTCTCCGGGGGGCCGGTCAGGACCGGATGGATGTCGCAACCCCGGGCCAGATTGTTGATTTCGGCACCCGGATGACCGGGACCGATCACCGGGACATCGGCCGGCGGTTCGGGGCTCATCAGCGCGGTCACGCGATTGTCCGAGAACAGCGGCTCGGCTGCGGAATCGAGTTCTGCGAGCGTGACCACCGCATGCACGCAGGTCCTTTCCCCGGCCATCAGTTCGACATCGACCAGTCCGATCCGCCGCCCCCGTTTGCGCACCGTGGTGACCAGACGCACCGGACCCGGATCCGGAGCCGACAGAAAGTTCGCCGACACCGCAACCGGATGCACGGCGGGGCCGCCTTGCGCCCGGTAGGCCTCGCGAGCAGCTTTGGCGCACAGTGCCACCATGACGCCGCCGTGGACCTTGGGGCCGATGGTCCAGTGTTCGTTGAGGTTTCCGTCGAACTCACCCGGCCGGCCGGCCGCCGGTTGCAGGGCCATCGCGTCGGAGAACAGTGGCGGCGTCGCTGGGTTCACCAGTTCACCGCAGCAGGTGGGTTCGGGCGAACTGCAGCGACTCGGTCAACAGTTCGTCGCGTTCGGCTTTATTGCGCGCTCCCGAGGTGGTCACCTCGAGGATGACGTGGCCGGAAAAGTCGCTGCCCGCCAGCATCTGGCAGACCTCAACGGTGGGCTGGGTGCCGCGCCCCGGCACGAGATGCTCGTCGGTGGACGCGCCGGTGCCGTCACACAGGTGCAGATGCACCAGCCCCTCACCCATGCGGCGGGCCATATCGAGGGCATCGCTGCCTGCCGTCGCGGTATGCGATAGGTCAAGCGTGTAGTGCGCGTGGTCACCGTCGAGCGGGTCATAGGACGGTGCGAACGCCGAGACAGCCGGCCCCGGTCGCCCACCTCGGCGGCGCATCCGTTCGATCGAAGGCAGCCCGGAGCCGAAAAACCGGTCGGCGCGGAAGGGGAACATGTTCTCGACCGCGACGTGCACGTCGCTGCGTTCCTCGAGCCAGGCCACCTGCTCACTGAACCCATCGGCGTAGCGCCGCTGCCATCGGAATGGCGGGTGCACGACCACTGTCTGCGCGCCGAGTCGCTCGGCAGCCTGAACGCTGCGGTTCAGTTTCGGTATCGGATCCGCACCCCACACCCGCTGTGAGATCAACAGGCAGGGCGCGTGCACTGACAGCACCGGCATGTCGTAGCGCCGCGAAAGCTGCGAGATGGCACCGACATCCTGGCTGGCGGATTCCGCCCAGACCATCAACTCGACGCCGTCGAAGCCCAATTCGGCGGCGCTCTCAAATGCCGCCTCGGTCCGCAGTGGATAGACCGACGCCGTTGAGAGACCGACCTTGATCGCAGGACGCACGTACCGCGTCAGTTCGTCTGAAGTAGGGCCAACGGCCCGAGCGTGACCAACGCGCCAACCGCGACCGCAGTCAGTGTGCTGGCGATGTCCTCCGTCTTTCGAACCAGGCGAACCGCGATCACCAAGCCGAGAATCACAAGCACCGAAAGCACAAGTGCCACAATATTGTTCCACCGCCAGAGCTGATCGAAGCCGATGAAAAGCCCGGCGCCGAAAACGACCGCCAGCACCGACTGCGCAACCGCCACCAACCCGTGGCGCAGAGCGGACAACCCACCTTCGCGGGGCCTCTCCTGCACTGCGGGGGTTCGATCCGACGCCACCAAATCGGCGGATCCCGCGGGACCGCCGCGGGCGATGTCGTCTGCGATTGTCTCGCCGCTGAACAGCGCACCTTCCGAGGACTGAAGGTACGAGCGCAACTCCTCGGCCTCGATCTCCTGATCGTCCACCAGATCGTCAAGGTCCACCGACTGATCGACGGGGTCGTAGCTCATCTGTTCGGCGCCGGAGGTCCGGCGCAACACGCGTGGATCGTGACTGAGTTCGAGACCCTGCCCGCGTCGCGGCAGCGGAGCCTCCGACAGCGGGGGCGCAACCTCGAGGTCCGGGCCGGCGGAGTCGACGGCGGCGGCGGTCGGCTCAATGGCAACGCCCGTGTAGTCGGGGTAATCCGTGTAGTTGGTGTCGACGATGTCGACGATGTCGACGATGTCGACGGTGTCGACGGTGTCGACGGTGTCGACGGAGTCGCCCGAGTAGATCACGACGGTTTCGGCCGACGGCGATGTCTCGGGGTGCTGAAATTGTTCGACGAACTCCTCGGCAGACTCCTCAACGAGGGACTCCTCGGCGAGCGGCTCATCGACCTCCGAATAGATCGCTGACTCCTCCGCAACGAGATCCTCGACAATCAACTCGTCGACAACCGGATCCTCGGCAACGAACTCGTCGACATCCGATTCCTCGACGACCGGATCGTCGGCGACCGGATCGGTGATGACGGGAATCTCACCGGTGAGTTCTGCCACGCTCACCGCGTGACTGTTGCCGCGCCGGCGGCGCCGCCGGCCGCCGACCGGTGGCGCGCCGATCGTTCCGTTGCGGGCCAGCAATTCGGCCACCGAGATCGGTCGCGTGCTGTCCTGCGATCCGGTCATGGTTTCTCGCTTCTCGAGCGGGCGGCGACCAGCCGATCAGGGTGTTGGCCGGCACCGCGAGCGGGGTCAATCAGCGCTGTTTCATCAGCCTCGCGATCGAGGCGGCGCAGAATGACGCCTTCCCGCAGAGCCCAGGGACAGATGTCCACCGATTCCAACGACATTGCTCGCATACTCGCCTCCGCAACCAGCGCACCGGCCACGATCTGTGGCGCCCGCTCGGCGCTCACCCCTTCCAGTTCGGCACGATCTGCCGCAGTCATCCTAGAGATAAAGGCAATCAACTGTCGCAAGCCATTGGCGGTGAGGGTCCGTTTGGCCCGTGGCCCGTCGGCCGACGGTGCTGCGCCGGTCAGCCGGGCCAGTGATCGAAACGTCTTTGAACTACCCACCGCGAGGTCAGGTGCACCGGCCTGCAGTACCGTCTTCGCGGCCTGGGACAGTTCGGTGTCCAGCCAGTCCCGCAGCATCGCCACCCGCCGCCGGCCCGGCGGATCATCCGGCAGCCATTCCCTGGTCAATCGACCCGCGCCCAGCGGCAGCGACAGTGCGACGTCGGGTGCCTCGTCCACCCCGGTCGACAACTCCAGCGAACCACCGCCGATGTCGAGGTTGATGATGCGGCCCGCACTCCAGCCGTACCAGCGGCGCACCGCCAGGAAAGTGAGCCGTGATTCGTCAACGCCGGTGAGCGCCTGGAGATCAACCCCGGTCTGCGACCGCACCCGGCTGAGCACCTCGTCGGAGTTCTTTGCGTCGCGCACCGCCGACGTGGCGAACGCCATCAGCTCCGCACAACCCGAACTGGCAGCAATCTTGGCGAACTCCGAGACGGTATCGACGAGTTTGTCCGCACCGCGCCGGGTGAGCCGGCCGGAGTCGTCGATCGCCTCGGCCAGACGCAGGGCGGCCTTGGTCGAACTCATCGGCGTCGGGTGCCCACCGCGGTGTGCGTCAACCACCAGAAGGTGCACCGTGTTGCTGCCCACGTCGAGAACGCCCAATCGCACCCACTTAACCTAGCGGGAACCAACAGCATCCGCCGGGAGGTGGGCTGAGCCATCATCGGTTAACGTTTGCCTGTGACGATCAAGCACCCCGGCGAGGTCGAATTGGACTTCCCCCGCGAGTGGGTCGAGTTCTATGACCCGGGCGACAACGAGCATCTGATCGCCGCCGACCTGACCTGGCTGTTATCGCGCTGGACGTGCGTTTACGGCACGCCTGCCTGCCAGGGCACCGTGGCGGGCCGCCCCGACGACGGGTGTTGTTCGCACGGCGCGTTTCTCTCCGATGACGACGACCGCGCCAACCTCGACGCCGCCGTCGAAAAGCTGACCGACGAGGACTGGCAGTTTCGCAGTAAGGGAATGGGCCGCAAGGGCTACCTGGAGATGGACACCTACGAGGACGAGCCGAATCTGCGCACCCGCAAGTACAAGGGAGCCTGCATCTTTCTCAACCGACCCGGATTCGATGGAGGTATCGGCTGCGCGTTGCACAGCAAGGCCCTCAAGCTCGGTGTCGAGCCGTTGACAATGAAGCCGGAGGTGTGTTGGCAGTTGCCGATTCGGCGCAGCCAGGAGTGGATCACCCGACCCGACGGCTCCGAGATTCTCAAGACCACCATCACCGAGTACGACCGGCGCGGGTGGGGCGAAGGCGGGCAGGACCTGCATTGGTACTGCACCGCCGACCCAGCCGCGCATGTTGGTCGGGAACCGGTGTGGAAGTCCCTTGCCGCCGAGCTCACCGAGTTACTTGGCGAGAAGGCCTACTCCGAACTGGCCGCGATGTGCAAGCGGCGCAACGGCTTCCCGCTGATTGCGGTCCACCCGGCTACCAGCGCGGCGGCATCGGGCTAACCCTCCAGCTTGTAGCCAAGTCCGCGCACCGTGATCAGACGAGCCGGGTTGGCCGGATCCGTCTCGATCTTTGACCGCAGTCGTTTGACGTGGACGTCGAGAGTCTTGGTATCACCGACATAGTCCGCGCCCCACACCCGGTCGATCAGCTGGCCCCGGGTCAGCACCCGGCCTTTGTTCCGCAGCAGATATTCCAGAAGATCGAACTCCTTGAGCGGCAGTGCGACCTGATCACCGTGGACGCTGACGACGTGGCGTTCGACGTCCATCCGCACCGGGCCGGACTCCAGCAGTGCGTCACCGTATCCGACATCGTCGGCGTCGGTGCCGCGGCGCAATACTGCCCGGATCCGGGCGATCAGTTCCCGGGCGGAGTACGGCTTGGTGACGTAGTCATCAGCACCGAGTTCGAGGCCGAGCACCTTGTCGAGTTCGCTGTCGCGGGCCGTCAACATGATCACCGGAACGCTGGAGCGCAACCGCAGTTGCTTGCAGACGTCCGTCCCGCTCATCCCGGGCAGCATCAGATCGAGCAGCACGATGTCGGCACCGGACTCATCGAACTCGGCGAGTGCCGCGGGTCCGTCGATGGCCACGGTGGCATCGAAGCCCTCTTTGCGGAGTAGATAGGCCAGTGGATCGGCCAGCGACTCCTCATCCTCAACGATCAGCACCCTGGTCATTGCGCTTCCTCTCCCCCGACGTGGCCGTCGGAATCGTCAACGTCATCGGACCCGGCGGTCTCATCCGGGTAGACCGGTATCGACAAGGTGAATGTTGAGCCGGTCCCGGGCCGACTCCACAGCCGGATGGTGCCGTTGTGGTTTGCGGCAACGTGTTTAACGATGGCCAGGCCCAGACCGGTCCCCCCGGTGGTGCGGGATCGCGCTTTGTCAACCCGAAAGAATCGCTCGAAAACTCGCTCCTGATCGGCTTTCGCGATTCCGATGCCGCGGTCCGTGACGGCGATCTCGACAGAGTCGCGGTAGCGCCGACGGCTTATCGACACCGCAGACCCATCCGGGGAGTAGGCGATCGCGTTGGAGATCAGGTTGGCCACCGCGGTGACCAGTAACGGCTGATCTCCCAGTACCGCGAAGTCGGTCGGGTCATCGGTGTTTACCGTGATGTCAGCGGTGTCAGCGGCAACCTTGTAACGCGAAATCGCTTCCTGCACAACGGTATCGACCTCAACCCTGACGAGATCGGGAAGCCGCTCGGCACCCTGAAGCCGAGACAGTTCGATCAGCTCACCGATCATGCCCGCCAGTCGCTGGGACTCGGTGAGCAATTTGCGCCCGAACCTTTGCGAGGTATCGGGGTCGTCAGCGGACTCCAGCATCGCCTCAGCGAGTACGCCCATCGCCGCCACCGGAGTCTTCAGTTCGTGGCTCACGTTGGCGACGAAGTCGCGGCGACTGGCTTCCATCCGGGCCTGCTCGGACTGATCGTCGAGATAGACGACAGCAAGGCGGGGTTCCTCAGCGCGCAGTAATCGCACATGTCCGCGCACCGACAGGCCACGCCGGCCAGGTGGCGAGCCGAGCGGGGCAAGCAGATCGATGTCGTCGTCGGCGCCACCGACCAACGTGCGCTGCGCCGCCGACCACACCCGGTCATCGAGCACCCGCTCACGCACCAGTCCCAACTCCTCCGCACGCTGGTTGCTGATCACAACCTCGCGGGAGGTGCCGATCACCACCACGCCGATCGGGGCGGCCGAGACCACCCGTTGAAGCAGTTCGGTCATCGGCGCGCCGGCGTCGTATCCGGTCGACTGACGACGGTCGCGGCGCCACGGGCGCACCCTGGGGCCGAGAACCGCTCCCAGCCCGAGGCCCATCAGCACCCCCGCCAAACCTGCGGTGGAACCCAGCGCCACCGCTCCAACGCTCACGGGAAAATCGTACGCATTGGGCGAACGTCACCCAAACACCATGGGGCCGAATCGAACAACGTCACAACTGCCGCAGCAGGAGTTCGGCCGCTGTTCACCGGATGTTCTACTTCGTGCCCTGCTTGGCGACGGCGGCCGCACCGGCGGCGGCGGCTTCGGGGTCGAGATAGGTGCCCCCGGAGACCAACGGCGTGCCCTGCTCGTCGAGGTCGTAGCGCAACGGAACGCCGGTCGGAATATTGAGTCCGATGACATCGGCGTCGGACATGCCGTCGAGGTATTTCACCAGGGCCCGCAGTGAGTTGCCGTGCGCGACGATCAGAACCGTCTTTCCGGCGTTGAGGTCACCGGCGATGGTCTGCTCGTAGTACGGGGCGAACCGGGCCACCACGTCGGCGAGGCACTCGGTCAGCGGCCCGCCGCCGATGTCGGCGTAACGCGGGTCGGCGTCCTGACTGTAGGTGCTGCCCTTTTCGATCGGTGGGGGCGGGATGTCATAGCTGCGCCGCCACTGCATGAATTGTTCTTCGCCGTACTTGGCCTTGGTCTCGGCCTTGTCGAGGCCCTGCAGCGCACCGTAGTGCCGCTCGTTGAGTCGCCAGTCGCGATGCACCGGGATCCACAGCCGGTCGGCGACGTCGAGAGCCAGGTGCGCGGTGGTGATCGCACGGCGCAGCAGCGAGGTGTAGAGCACGTCGGGTTGACGATCGCCGGCGGCGATGAGTTCGCCTGCCCGCCGGGCCTCCGCGCGGCCCTTGTCGGTCAGATCGACGTCGACCCAGCCGGTGAACTGATTGCTTGCGTTCCACTGGCTCTGGCCGTGGCGAAGCAGAATAAGCGTGGACTTGGCCATGGCGATGAGTCTCTCACGCCGGAGGGGTTACGTGGGGGGGTCGTCGTCGATCAAATGCTCGAAGGCCTTCAAGTTTTTCAGCGACTCACCACGGGCCACCCGCCATGCCCACTCTTTCCGGATGGAGGTGGCGAAACCGAGTTCCAGAAGGGTGTTGAAGTCGTTGTTGGCCGCCTCCAGCACCTGGCCGAGCACACGGTCTATTTCATCGGCGTTGACCACGTCGAGCGCGATGCGTCCGATCAGGTAAATGTCCCCGATGTTGTCCAGGGTATAGGCGACCCCGTAGAGCCGACGGTTGCGCTTGAGCAGGAAACGGTAGACGCCCTCATGGTTTTCGTCGGGCCGGCGGCACACGAAGGCCTCCACCCGCACCGAGTGCTCCCCGACGCTGAGCAGGGTGTTGGTCGTCAGCTTCCGCTCGCCGGGTAGTTCCACGATCAGACCGGGCAGGCCGCCGTGGGCGCCGTCATGGCGGGTGTAGTTCAGGCCGTGATCGATCAGCGAGTCCTCGATCAGGCGCCGGATCCGATCGGCCGACTGCCGGGGGTCGCTCACGCCCAGACTCCGCGGCGCATGGTCCAGCGCCGAGGTTGGCGACGAGCCGGCACGTCGCGCTCACCGCGACGATGAACGGCGGCGTAGTCCGAGATCGCCCGGCTGTAACTGCCCAGCAACCCGGCGACGGTGTGATCCCAGGAGAAGGTCGCGGCGTGGGCGATCGCCGCCCGCCGCAGTGCCTCGGGATCCGCATCGAGAAGCCCGGCAATGGCCCCCGCCCACTGGTCGGGGCTATGGCCGTGGACAAGGGTTCCGCTGCGCCCGTCGGCCACCGCGACCGGGAGCCCGCCGACCGCCGCCGCCACCACGGGGGTGCCGCAGGCCTGCGCCTCGACCGCGACCAGACCGAAGGATTCCGAGTAGCTGGGTACGGCCAATAGATCGGCCGCCCGATACACGTTGGCAAGTTGTTCGCGGGTCTGCGGGGGCAGGAAACTCACCCGGTCTGCGATGCCCAGGTCGGCTGCCAGTCGCACCAGGTTGTCGGGGGCGGCCAGGCCGCTTCCCGACGGACCTCCGACGACGAGCACACGCACTCCGGGCAGCAGGGCGGCGGCCCGCAGCAGCACGTCGGGCGCTTTGAGGGGTTGGATGCGTCCGACGAACGCCACCACGCGCTGCGTCGCCGACAATCCCAACTCCGGCACCGAGGAATTCAGTGCCGCGCGGGCAGAAGCCCGTTCACCCGGAGTAAAAACGTCCAGATCGACGCCCGGATGCACGACGTCGATACGGTTCGGATCGGCGTTGTGCAGCGAAACCAGTTGGTGTGCTTCCTCTTCGGTGTTGACAATCAACCGGTCAGCCTCGTCCACCACCTGCTGTTCGCCGACGGCGCGCAGCGGCGGCTCGGCAGCGTCGCCGTCAGCGAGAGCGGCGTTCTTGACCGCGGCCAGGGTGTGGGCGGTGTGCACCAGTGGCACCGCCCAGCGATCTCGAGCCAGCCAGCCCACCTGACCGGACAACCAGTAGTGCGAGTGCACCACGTCGTAGTGCCCCGGCTCATGGTTGGCCTCGGCGCGCAGCACGCCGGCGGTGAACGCACACAACTGGGTGGGGAGGTCGTATTTGTCGAGACCTTCGAACGGACCCGCGACCACGTTGCGCACCGTCACTCCGGGAGCCACTGAGACCACCGAGGGTTCGGCCGAGGAGGTTGCCCTGGTGAAGATCTCGACCTCCACTCCGCGGCGGGCCATACCCAGCGCGGTCTGCAGGACGTAGACATTCATCCCGCCGGCATCACCGGTGCCGGGCTGGGCCAGCGGCGAGGTGTGAACCGACAGCACCGCCACCCGCCGGGGCAGCACGTCACCGTCGGTCAGATCCTCAGGATGGCGCACCCCTACATGTTTACACCGCCGTGTGAGCCGCCGGCACTAACGGTTTACCCCGCCGGTGAGAACGCCGCCTCCGGCCCGGCGCCCGGCTGACTAGGGTTGGACCCGATGACCGCACACCCGGATGCCCATTCCCGCGTCGCGGTGGTGACCGGCGCCAGCGCCGGCATCGGCGAGGCGACCGCAAGGACCCTGGCCGCTCAGGGTTTTCACGTGATCGCGGTGGCCCGCCGCGGTGATCAGATTCGTCGACTCGCCGAGCAGATCGGCGGCACGGCCGTGGTGGCCGACGTCACCGATGACGCCGCGGTGAACGCGCTTGCCGCGGGCCTGAACCGGGTGGACGTCCTGGTCAACAACGCCGGCGGGGCCAAGGGCCTCGAGCGGGTTGCCGAGGCGGATCTGGACAACTGGCGCTGGATGTGGGAGACCAACGTGCTGGGCACGCTGCGGGTGACCCGGGCGCTGCTGCCGAAGTTGGTCGCCTCCGGCGACGGCCTCATCGTCACGGTCACCTCGATCGCGGCGCTGGAGGTCTACGACGGCGGAAGCGGATACACCGCCGCCAAACACGCCCAGGGCGCCCTGCACCGAACGCTGCGCGGCGAACTGCTCGGACAGCCGGTCCGACTGACCGAGATCGCCCCCGGCGCGGTGCAGACCGAGTTCTCGCTGGTGCGTTTCGGCGGCGACGAGGAACGCGCGCAGGCCGTGTACGCGGGCATCACCCCGCTATCCGCCGACGACGTCGCCGAGGTAATCGGCTTCGTCGCATCCCGGCCCGCACACGTCAACATCGACCAGATCGTCGTCCGCCCGCGCGACCAAGCCAGCGCCGGCCGGTTCCACCGCCGGACCTGACTGCTAAAGATCGCAGCCCACCAGTACCGGTTCCGGGACAAGCCGCACCCCGAATGTCGCGTACACCCCGTCGCGTACGGTCCGCGCCAACGCCAGCACGTCGGCGGTGGTGGCGCCGCCGCGGTTGGTCAGCGCCAGCGCGTGCTTGGTGGACAGCCGACACGGCCCTGCGCCGGGGAACCCCTTGCCGAAGCCAGCCTGTTCGACCAGCCAGCCTGCGGCGAGTTTCACCCCGTCCGGTGCCGGGTAGTGCGGGATCGGGGCCTCGGCGTCGGCCTGCATCCGGTCTAACTGGTCAACAGCCACCACCGGGTTGGTGAAGAACGATCCGACGCTGACGGTGTCGGGGTCGGCCGGGTCGAGCACCATGCCCTTTCGGGCGCGCAATGACAGCACCGCAGCGCGAACCTGAACCGGGTCGGCGCGGGAGCCGAGCGGCACCCCGAGGGTGGCGGCGAGTTCGGCGTAGCGCAACGGTGCCGAAAGCCCCCGCTCGTCCAGGGCGAACTCCACCTCGAGAACAATCGCCTGCGAGGTGTTTTTGAGCGTGCTGTGCCGGTAGCCGAAATCCAATTCCTCGGCCGGCACCCAGCGCACGTCGCCGGTGGGCCGGTCCAGAAGTTTCACGCGGGTCATCGTGTCGGCCACCTCGACCCCGTAGGCACCAACGTTTTGCACCGGCGTGGCACCCGTCGAACCCGGTATGCCGGAAAGGCATTCAAGGCCGCCGAGGCGGGCATCCACGGCCACGCCGACGACGTGGTCCCAGGCGGCACCGGCGCCGGCGCGCAGCAACCCGGACTCCACGCTGACCGCGGCGCTGGCCACCCGCACGACGGTCAGGTCGGCAAGATCGTCGGCGATGACCACGTTGGATCCACCGCCGAGCACCAGCACGGGGCTGTCATGGCCGTCCAGTTCCCGGAGGGTGGCGACGATGTGGGCTTCGGTGACGCAGTTGATCACCCGCTCCGCGACCGGGCCCACCCGCAGCGTGGTCAGCGCGGCCAGCGGGACGTCGAAATCGACCTTCGCGCCACCGAACTCCTCCCGATGGGTCACGCACGTTAACGTAACCTCTTCGGCTATGCCGCGTTCATTCGACATGGCGACCGAGTACGACACCACGGTCGCAAAACTGCACCGCGCCCTTCGCGCGAAAAAGTACTGGCTGGCCCGACTGGCCGACTCGGGCGTCGACGAGGCCAGGCTCGACTCGATCACGCTCGGCGCCGACGGCGGTGTCGAGGTAGTGACCACGCAGGTGATCAGGTCATCGCGGCTGCCCGGGTTCGTCTCACAGTTCCACCGTGGCGATCTTCAGATCCGCCGGCAGGAGACATGGACCCCACTGATCGACCGGCGGGCCACCGCGGCGATCACCGGCGGGATCGCCGGGGCTCCGGTGCGGGTCGACGGTGCGGCCGAACTCGCACCGTCCGACGCCGGCGCCCGCCTGTCATTCGACGCCACGGTGACGGTCCGAGTGCCGTTGGTGGGCGGCAAACTGGAGACCTTCATCGGCAACCAACTCGTCGATCTCCTCAATGCCGAACAACGCTTCACCACCCGATGGCTCGCCGGGGACCGCTGAGACCGGCGGTACCGTAAGGCCATGCCCCGCAGCATGGTCTACACCGTCGACGTCGACGTGCCGGCTGCCGAGATGTACCGGAACTTCACCGGCATCGGTTACTGGGAGGACCTCGTCGCGTTCTACCGGGACAACGCCGCCGAGACCGAAATCGCCCACTTCGCCACCGGTGACAGCGGCACCGACGTCGCGTTCTCGCACATCCTGTCGGCGCGCGACCTCCCTCCGATCGCCCGGCCGGTCCTGCCGGGAACCTTCGTCATCACCCGCGAGCAGCATTTCGACCCGTTCGACGAGGCCACCAACACCGCCCGCGGCCACTACCGCGCCATCGTCCCCGCCGTGCCGGTTCAGGTCACCGGCGATTACACGCTGCTCAACACCTCGCCGGGCAGTCAGATGCGTCTGGAGACCGTCTGCACGGCGCGGGTTCCGCTCATCGGCGGGCAGATCGAGCAGTTGCTCGCCAACGGCCTGCGGACGCTGTTCGCCAAGGAGGGCGAGTTCACCGCTGATTGGATCGGCGGCCATCGCTAAGCCGCTTCGCCCCGTGGGGATGGTGACGCGCGGCACCACCGCGATCAACCGGTTACGTCGCGCCGACAGGTGGCTGACGGGTTCTCCGCGGGTGCGCGCAGCATTGCACTCCACCGAGGCGCCGTTGGTCGTTGACCTCGGATTCGGACGGGTCCCGGTGACGACGCTCGAACTCGCCGCGCGATTGCGCGGGGTGGCCCCGGCGGTGCGCGTCGTCGGACTCGAAATCGACCCCGAACGGGTGGCCGCGGCCCATGACGCCGCGGAGGACGGCGTGGATTTCGCACTCGGCGGTTTCGAGTTGGCGGGCCTTCGACCAGTTCTGGTGCGCGCGTTCAATGTGCTGCGGCAGTATCCGCAGGAGTCCGTCGCCGAGGCCTGGCAGACCATGGCGGCACAACTTACTCCGGGCGGATTGATCCTGGACGGTACCTGCGATGAGGTGGGCCGGCGCTGCTGCTGGGTATTACTCGACCGCGACGGACCGGTGAGTCTTACGCTGGCCTGTGATCCGCGTGCCATCGACACACCGTCCGATCTCGCCGAGCGGTTACCCAAAGTGCTTATCCACAATAATTTTCCGGGTCAACCCATCCATACTTTGCTCACCGATGCCGATCGCGCGTGGGCAGCAGTGGCAGGCCAATCGGTATTCGGTCCGCGCGCGCGGTGGCGAGCCATGCTGTCGGCGTTGATCGATGCCGGTGTGCCGGTGGAAGCTCCGCGTCGCAGCTTGCGCGATGCGGTGCTGACGGTGCCCTGGGCGACCGTGGCTCCGCCACGCAACTAACCCGTGGCTCCGCCACGCAACTAACCCGTGGCTCCGCCGTTAGGCTGACGGACATGCGGATCGCGTGCGCACAAATTCTCTCCAGCACCGACCCGTCGTCCAATCTGGCGATCGTCGAGGACTACACCCGTCGTGCGGCGGAGTCGGGCGCGAGGCTGGTGGTGTTCCCGGAGGCGACAATGTGTCGGCTCGGGGTTCCGCTGGCACCGATCGCCGAACCAATCGACGGCCGCTGGGCCGATGCGGTCCGCAAGATCGCTGCCGCGGCAGACCTGACGGTAGTGGTCGGCATGTTCACCCCGGCATCCGATGACCGCGTCACCAATACCCTGCTGGCCACCGGCGGCGGCGTCGAGAACCGCTACGACAAGATCCACCTGTACGACGCCTTCGGCTTCACCGAGTCGGCGACCGTCGCCCCCGGCGGCAATCCGGTGGTGATCAGCGTCGACGGGATCGGCGTCGGCGTGACGCTGTGCTACGACGTACGGTTCCCCAGCCTCTACACCGAACTCGCCGACCGCGGCGCGTCGGTGATCACCGTCAGTGCGTCCTGGGGCGCGGGTCCCGGCAAGCTGGATCAGTGGACCCTTCTGGCGCGGGCGAGAGCACTCGACACGACCTGCTTCCTCGCCGCCGCCGGGCAGGCCTACCCCGGACCGGACTTGGCAGAAAGCTCGACCGCGCCGACCGGTGTCGGCGGCAGCCTGGTGGCATCGCCGGTGGGCGAGGTGCTGGTGTCAGCCGGTTCAAGCCCCCAGCTGCTGGTCTGCGATCTCGACATCGGCGGCCTCGAAGCGGTCCGCAAAACCCTCCCGGTCCTGAACAACCGCGCCGTGATCGCACAGACCGGCCGAATTGCGTCCCGGTAGGGCAGGATCGCACCCGTGACGATCCCGCCCACGGGCCCCCCACCCGGATTCCCGGAGCCGCCCACCCAGCAGTTCCCGCAGCAGCCAGTCCCGCAGCAGTACCCGCAGCAGTACCCGCCCCAACCCACCCAGCAGTTCCCGCAGCAGCCAGTCCCGGACGAGGCGTCGCGGCGCGATCCGCTGTCGATGATCCTCATCCTCGTCATCGTCACGGCGGTCGCCCTGGCCGGTCTGCTGGGCGCGGAGTTGTACGCTCGCCGCACCGCCGACTCAATCGTGGCCAAAGCCGTCAGCTGTGTGATCAAGGACAGCGCGACCGCCTCGTTCGGGTTGCGGCCGTTCCTGGTGCAGCACTTCACCCACTCCTACCGCGACATCACGGTGCAGACCGCCGGCAATCAGATCCGCGAGGCTAAAGGCATGAAGCTCACGCTGACCCTTGATGACGTCCGGATCAACCCCACCGCGGAATCAGCAGGCACTCTCGGTGCACTGGACGCCGACATCACCTGGTCCACCGAGGGCATCAAACAAACCGTGCAGGGCGTCATCCCGTTGCTGGGCGGGTTGGTCAACAACGTCACCGCCGACCCGGCCGACGGAACCCTGGAAATCCAGGCGGCGCTCGGCACCGTGACGGTCAGGCCGCAGGTTGTTGATGACGGTCTGTCCCTGGAGGTGCTCAAGGTGAGCGGTCTGGGCTTCACATTGCCCCGCGAAAGCGTGCAGCCTGCGCTGGACGTTTTCACCACCGCGTTGACCAAGAATCTGCCGATGGGGATTCGCGCCGAGAGCGTGCGGGTGACCGACGGCGGCGTTAATGCCCGGTTCGTGACCCGAGACGCAACGATTCCCAATGGGCAGCAGGACGCCTGCTTCGCGGGGGTCGGCTAGAGAACCTCTTCGGCGCCGCCCGGATTGCACCGGGACGCCACCATCGCGTCGTCGTCGACGAACGGCCGCCATGCCTCGAGATTCCAACTGGTCTTGCCGGGCTGGGCCAACTCAGCGAAATGCCAGTGGCAGACGAACTGAGCGCGCATGCCCGGGGTGTCGGCCTCCGGCGCCCACGCCAGCACTTCGCGCCAGGCCTGTTCGGACTGGACAGCACTCTTGTCCAACTGGCCGGCCGCGGCCCGGCCCACCGTGCTGGGGTAGACCCGCAGGCTCGCCCCGCCGCCGCCGACCCAGCCGACGTGGTCGATGTAAGGCCCGCTGAGGCCCTCGGCAGACGCTACGGGCGCCAGAGATGCCAGTGGAAAAGCCACCAGCAGCATGGCCAGCCGAAGCCCACGCATGATCAGCGCGACTTCCCCTGAACTTCGAGCAGTTTGGGACGAACATCCACCAGGTAGACGCCGGCAGCGACCGCGGCGATGACCATGCCGGTCACTCCCAGCACGTAGGACAGCAGCCCGGCGACACCGAGGATCCCCAGCCACTTCGGCTTGGTCAACTTGTCGGCGGCCGGATAGGCGTCGGGCCGTTGCCTGGCGGCGTTGACGAACGCGAAAGCGGTCACCGCGAGGACCGCCCACGACAGAAAAACGAGAACGACACCCGCCACGCCTTCAAGCCTCACGGCTTCAAGGGTAGGCGGGTGTCGTCTCGTCGTCGAACCCGGTGGTTGTGCCGGGGTTTACTTCTGGGTGACCCGCTTGGCCGGAGTCCGCTTGACGGTCCGCTTGACCGTCCGCTTGACCGCCTTGGCCGGAGCCTTGCGAGCCGGAGCCTTGCGAGCCGGAGCCTTGCGAGCCGGAGCCTTGCGAGCCACGACCTTCTTCACGGCCTTCTTGGCGGGCTTGCGGGCCGGCGCCTTCTTGACGGCCTTCTTGACGGCCTTCTTGACGGCCTTCTTGGCCGGAGCCTTGCGGGCCGGAGCCTTCTTGATGGCCGTGACGGCCTTCTTGACGGCCTTGCGGGCCGGGGCCTTCTTGACCGGGAGGTCAACGCCGACCAGCTTGGCGGCACGCTCGCCGACCGCGCGAGTCTGCGCCGACACGTTGCCCAACGCCTCCTGAGTCAGCTCGACGGCCTGGTCGACGTAACCCTCGACGCGGTCGGCGGCCTCCTTGAAGTCCTGCTGGCCCATCAGCCGATCGAGAGCGGCCTCGCCGCGCTCCACCAGAGAGTTGTAGGTATCGGTGGCGTCGTCGAGAAACTCCTCCGCCGCCTTGCGCAACTCCTCGGTGCTCAGCTTCTCGCGCAGTTCGCCGGTTCGCTTGGGCAGCTTCTCCTGCAGCCGGGTCAACGCGGCGCGACGGTCATCCATCCGGTCGCCGGCCACCTCGGCCCGATCCCGAAGGTTGCTCAGGATCTCATTGACGGTCGCAAGCGCGAGGTCGGCGGCGCCGACTGCCGCCAAAAGCGGGGCCTTCAGTTCTTCCACGGTGTTGTACTCAGCCATTTGACTGGCTCCTTTCGATTCATTTTCTGTGATGATTCTTCTTAGGTGGTGATTGAACAGCGTTGCGCTGCCGCTTGGCGAAGCCCACTATCCGGTGGGCAACTCCTCCTGTGCAGCCCCGTTCTGCAAGCAGAACGACGTATAGATGTCGAGCAAGACCCGCTTCTGCCGCTCGTTGATCGCGGAGTCCGCGACGATCGCATCCGGCACCTGGCTCTGCTGCCCGGGCTCAAGAAAGCCGGCCCGGACGTAGAGCACCTCAGCTGACAGCCGCAGCGCCTTGGCGATCTGGTTGAGCACCTCGGCCGAAGGCTTACGCAGTCCTCGTTCGATCTGGCTCAGATAGGGGTTGCTCACTCCCGCCCGTTCGGCGAGTTGTCGCACCGACACCTGGGCAGACTCGCGCTGGGTTCGGATGAAGCTGCCGATATCCTGCGCGGCATTACTCACCACGGCAGAGATATCACCATCCTGCGGCACGGCTCGTCTCCCTTGCGAATTAGCTGTCGGTGTCGGACATCCCTCACGATACCCGTTAGTGCTAACTATTGCAAGCGGCCTGCTAGCGCAGATCAGAACAGCAATTTGGCGATCGAGTAGATGGCCAGGCCGGCCAGCGCACCCACCACCGTGCCATTGATCCGGATGAACTGTAGGTCCCGCCCGACGTGCAGTTCGATGCGACGACTGGCCTCCTCGGCGTCCCAACGTTCGATCGTGTCGGTGATGATCGCCGTTGCCTCCCCGCCGTACTGCTCGACAAGATGCCGCGCCCCCCGTATGACCCAGTTGTCCACTTTGTCGCGCAGTTCGGCATCATCGCGCAACGACTCCCCGATCCGCACCACCGAATCCGTGATCCGGGCGCGCAGGGCACTGGACGGATCATCGACGCCCTCCAACACAAGCCGTTTGAGCGTCTTCCACGCGGTCTCGGCGGCACGGGTGACCTCGTCACGGGCCATCAGTTGGTCCTTGATGGCATCGGCACGCGCGATCGTTGCCTCGTCGTTTTGCAGATCGTCGGCGAACTCGAACAAGAACCGGTTGGCCGACTGCCTCAACTCATGGTTGGGGTTGCGACGCACCTTGTCGGTGAAGTCCATCAACTCGCGATGGATGCGATCGCCCACCAGGTTGTCGACGAACCGTGGCGACCAGGTCGGGGAATCCCGAGTGACGACGCGTTCGATCGTCTCGCCGGCGTTCAGCGACCACTCAAAGGCACGATCGCACAGCAACTGAATGAGCGCCTCCTGCCGATTCTCGGCCAGCAGCGAGGCCAGAACCCGTCCGGCCGGCGGACCCCACTGCGGCTCCGCCAGCCTCTTGACGATCGTGCGGTCGATGACCTGCTGGATGTCCTCGTCGTTGAGCAACTCCACCACCGCGCGCAACGCGGTGGAGGCCTCAGTGGCCACCCGTGTCGCGTGCCGCGGATCGGAGAGCCACTTGCCGACCCGGCCGCCGATCTCCGCATCGCGCAACTTCGCCTCGACGATGTCCGGCGACATGAAATTCTCTCGAACGAAGGTACCGAGCCCCTCGCCGAGCTGGTCTTTCTTGCGCGGAATGATGGCGGTGTGCGGAATCTTGAGCCCAAGGGGGTGGCGGAACAGAGCCGTGACCGCGAACCAGTCGGCCAGCGCACCGATCATGCCGGCTTCGGCCGCGGCGCCCAGGTACCCGAGCCAGCCCGGCCCGCCGTGGGCCTGGCCCCACCGGCAGGCCAGGAAGATCACCGTCGCACCAACCAAAAAACCCAGCGCCACGGCCTTCATCCGGCGTAGGTTGCGCAGCCGATCGGCGTCGGTCTCGGGGTCCGCGCCGGCAAATGATTCCGCTAACGACGGCCCGCCGCGGACCGGGCGGCGGGCAAGGCTGGGTTCGGCTACCACTCCTCCATCATCCACATACCCGTAGACTGCACCAGGAAATGGGACGGATCAGATGAGCGTGACGCACCAGATCAGCCCCGCCGCGACCAAGACCGACGGGCGAAAGCGCCGGTGGCACCGGCACAAGGTGGAACGGCGCACCGAACTCGTCGACGGCGCCCTGGACGCCATCCGGCGCCGGGGCCGCGACGTCAGCATGGATGAGATCGCCGCGGACATCGGCGTGTCCAAGACGGTGCTGTACCGGTACTTCGTCGATAAGAACGACCTGACCACGGCCGTGATGATGCGGTTCGCGCAGACCACCCTGATCCCCAGCCTGGCCGGCGCGCTGTCCACCGACCTCGACGGATTTGACCTGACCCACGAAATCATCCGCGCGTACGTCGAGACGGTCGCGGCCGAACCCGAGCCTTACCGGTTCGTGATGGCGAACAGTTCGGTCAGTAAGAACAAGGTCATCGCCGACTCCGAAAGGATCATCGCCCGGATGCTGGCCCTGGTGCTGCGCCAGCGCATGCGAGCGGTCGGAATGGACACCCGCGGAGTGGAACCCTGGGCCTTCATGATCGTCGGCGGAGTGCAACTGGCGACCCACTCCTGGATGTCGGATCCCCGCATGACAAGCACCGATCTGATCGACTACCTGACCATGATGTGCTGGGGTTCGTTGTGCGGCATCGTCGAAGCGGGCGGGTCGTTGCAGATTTTCAACTCCACGCCCCACCCCGCCCCGGTGCTGCCGTCGATCCCCTAGTCTGGCGCCATGAACGATCTGCCGTCGCAGTGGACTCACCAGCCCCAGCAGATTCTGCGTTTCCGCGCCGGCGATCGGATCGCCGACATCGACACCGATGCCAGTCCCGGTTTCACCGGTAACCGCGCCGCGGCAGCAGAGATCCAGGCCGAGCGCAACGAACGCTTCGCTGGTCTTCAAGAGATGCTCTACGCCAACGGCAAGTCGGGCGATACCCGCTCACTACTGCTGGTATTGCAGGGGATGGACACCGCCGGCAAGGGCAGCATCGTCAAAAATGTTGTGGGAGCAAGCAATCCGATGGGAATCCGCTACACCGGATTCGGTCCGCCGACCGAGGAAGAGCGCGCGCATCACTTCTTGTGGCGGATCAACAACGCGCTGCCGCCGGCCGGTCACATCGGCGTTTTCGATCGCTCGCACTATGAGGACGTACTGGTGGTTCGCGTCCACGAGCTGGTGCCTCGCGACGTCTGGGAAGCGCGCTACGACGAGATCAACACCTTCGAGAAAGAACTCACCGAATCAGGCACCACCGTAGTCAAGGTTGCGATGTTCGTCTCTCTCGACGAGCAGAAGCGTCGCCTCGCCGAACGACTCGAACGACCAGACCGGTATTGGAAGTACAACCCGGGCGATCTCGAGGAGCGCAAACTATGGCCGGCCTACCAGGACGCGTATCAGGCGGTGCTGGACCGGACGTCGACCGAACATGCGCCGTGGTTCGTGATGCCGTGCGACAAGAAGTGGTACAGCCAACTGGCCGTCACCGAACTGCTGATCGAGGCCCTCAAGGGTATGAACCTCAGCTGGCCCGACGCCGAGTTCGACGTCGAGGCCGAGAAGGCCAAGCTGGCCCAAGCGTGAGCAGGCTGACCGATCAGGCCTTGACCAGGGTGAACTGACCGACGTTGGTGATGCCCCGCCTGAAGAAATCAGCACATCCGGTGAGGTACTTCAGGTAGCGGTCATAGACCTCCTGGGAGGTCAGCGAAATCGCCTGCTCCTGGTTGGCGACCAGGTTGTCCGCCCACATGTCCAGCGTCCGGGCGTAGTGCTGCTGAAGCAGGTGGGTTCGCTCCAGCGTGAAACCGGACCCCTCGGCCAACAACTCGATGTCCTCCACGGCCGGGAGTTGTCCGCCGGGAAAGATCTCGGTGCCGATGAACCGCATGAACTTCAGGTCACTGATCGTGAGCTTGATTCCGTTGTCGCGGAAGAACTTCTGGGTATGCGCCAGGATGGTGTGCAGCAGCATCCGGCCATCGCGAGGCAAGATCTTGTAGGCGCGCTCGAAGAACAGCGGGTAGCGCTCGGCCTTGAACGCCTCGAACGCGCCGATGCTGACGATGCGGTCGACCGGCTCGTCGAACTCCTCCCAGCCCTGCAGACGGACCTCGATGGAACGTTCGGTGTCCAGCTTCGCGAGCCGTTCCCGGGCGAACTCCGACTGAGCTTTGCTCAAAGTGATGCCGATGACGTTGACGTCGTAATTCTGGACCGCCACCTCCATCGCTCCACCCCAACCGCAGCCGACGTCGAGAAGAGTCATTCCGGGCTGCAGGTCGAGTTTGCCCAGGGCAAGGTCGAATTTCGCCACCTGGGCCTCATCGAGCGTCATATCGTCGCGCTCGAAATAGGAACAGGTATATCCCATGGTGGGGCCCAGGAACAGGGCAAAGAAATCGTTCGAGATGTCGTAGATGGACTGCGACTCGTCGTAGTAGGGAGTCAGGTCCGATTCGACGTTCGCCATCAACGCCTACCCTTCAAGGGTCTTGATAACAGCACGCAGTTGATTCTAATAGGTATAGAAGCCTCTGCCCGATTTCTTGCCCAGCCAGCCGGCTTCGGTCATCCGCAGCAGTAGCGGCGGCGGGGCGTAGAGCGGTTCCTTGAATTCCTCGTACATCTTATCGGCGATCAGCTTGAGGGTGTCCAGGCCGATCAGGTCGGAGAGTCGCAGTGGGCCCATCGGATGGGACAACCCGGCCACGACTGCGGTGTCGACGTCTTCGACGGTGGCGAACCCGGACTCCACCATCCGGACCGCCGCCAACAGGTAGGGCACCAGCAGGGCGTTGACCACGAAACCGGACCGATCACCGCACCGCACCACCTGCTTGCCGAGCACCGTGGCGGCGAATCGCTCGGTGCGCGCGGCCGCAGCCTCGTCGGTGACCAGTGTCGTCACCAACTCGACGAGCGGCAGCACCGGGACCGGGTTGAAGAAGTGCAGGCCGAGCACCCGGCCGGGATCTCCGGTCGCCGCAGCCAGCTTCATGATCGGGATGCTGGAGGTGTTCGATGCCAGCACCGCGCCGGGGTCGGTGACGATCTGGTCGAGCTGACTGAAGATGCTCGCTTTGATCGCCTCGTCCTCGATCACCGCCTCGATGACCAGCTGACGATCAGCCAGGTCGGTCAGGCTGGTGGTGAAGCGCAGCTTGCCGATCGCGCCGTCCCGCTCGACCTCGGTGATCCTGCCCGCACTGACGCCGCGATCCAGGCTCTTGGTCAGGCGGGTCCGGCCGGCGTCGATCAGCGCCTCGGAGGTCTCGAAGACGATGACGTCGACTCCGGCTCGCGCGCAGACTTCGGCGATGCCGCCGCCCATCTGGCCGGCACCGATGACGCCGACGCGGTGGATCGCCGATTGAGTCATGCCGCCCCCTGGTAGTTCGGCAAGGCGAAGATCGCCGCGACCGCTTTGGTTTCGTCGTCGACCAGGTAGGTGAGGGTCCTGACGGTGCGGTCGGTGAGCTCGGGTCCGAACTTATCCGTGGAACCCGGTGGGTAGACGTGTGCCAGGATCTCCAGTTTGTCCCCGAGGGCGACCGCGGCGTCGTGCTCGATGGTCACCCGGGTCGGACCGGTCAGCAATTCGGGAGCCGCCGCGGAGAGGTAGTCCTCGACGGCACCCCAGTACACCGAGTTGTTCACGTGATCGAACATGTCGATGTCGGTGACGCGGATGCCGAACTCGCGAATCTGCTCGGCATCGTCGCGGGATCCGGCTTTCAGATACGCCTTCCAGCGCAGCCGGTTGACGTCCGTGGTGCGCTGCAGACCCGACATGAAATCGTCGGCGATCCGGCTCGGGCCCTGGGTCTCGCGGTTGAAGTTGATCCAAAACGCCTCGGACTCGATCAGGCCGCCCCGGCGGCCGTCAATACGCACTCTCATCTCGCACCAGCGGTTGGACGTGCCCGAGCACCAGCGGCGCATCCGCAGCATGTCCTGCCACTCGATGGGTCTGATCAGGTCCACCATGGTGCGCCGGACGATCCACAGCGGGTGGGTGGCCTCGTGGCCCATCTCACGCAACTGATCCTGGCCGATGTCCTGAATGTGACGGCAGGCACCGTCGAGGCGCAGTCGGCCGGTGCGGTCCACGTCGGCCATCCGCAGCGGCCACTCAAGATCGAAGACGTCGGGGTGCGGGTCGGGAACCGGCATCAGAACCTTGGCCAGACCATCGCCTACCGCCGCGTCGTTCCCCATGGCTCCGGATCATGCCAAACCCCCTGTTGAATGCCAACAAGCCAGGGCTTACCGGGCCGGAACCTACTGGGCCGGGAACTACAGGTAGGTCACGCCCAGCACGATAGTGGTGAATATCACCGGGGAGAGGGCCAACCCGCCCAAAAAGGCCGCCATGGTGATCTGCTTGCGCTGGTAGCACTGCCACCCCTGGTAGATCAGCAAGCCCGCGAGGATCAGCAGGGCCGCGGAGACCACCAGGACCGCGGTGGACACCGAGGAAGATCCGGTGGCCAACGACATACCGAGGAGCCACAGGATGTGGCCGAGCAGTGCTCCGCCGACGCCGGCGATAACGGCCGATCTCACCGGATCCGCATCAGAAATTGATCATGTGGCCGGCGAGGCCGTGGAAGCACTCCTGCAGTGCCTCCGACAGCGTCGGGTGGGTGTGAACGTTTCGGGCGAGTTCGTCGACGGTCAGATCCCACTTCTGCGCCAGCGTCAACTCGGGTAGCAATTCCGAGACGTCCGGTCCGATCAAATGCGCACCGAGCAGTTCGCCGTACTTGGCGTCGGCGATCACCTTCACAAAGCCGACCGGGTCGGCCAGCCCGTGCGCCTTTCCGTTGGCGCTGAACGGGAACTTCGCGACTTTGACGTCGTGGCCCTCGTCGCGGGCCTGTTGTTCGGTGAGTCCGAAACTGGCGACCTGCGGCTGGCAGAACGTGGCCCGGGGCATCATCCGGTAGTCGCCCAACGTCATCGTCTCGGCCCCGCCGATCGTCTCCGCGGCCACCACGGCCATCGCCTCGGCGACGTGAGCGAGTTGCAACTTAGAGGTGACGTCGCCGATGGCGTAGATGTGCGCCACGTTGGTGCGCATGTAGTCGTCGATCGCGATGGCGCCCCGGTCAGTGAGTGCGACGCCGGTCGTCTCCAGTCCGAAACCCTCCACGTTGGGCGCAAAGCCGATGGCCTGCATCACTTTATCGGCCTTCAACTCCTCGGTCACCCCGTCCTTACTCACCGCGACGGTGACGACGGTCCCGTCGTCGGTGATCGACTCAACCTTGGTTCCGGTGCGGATCTTCACACCGAGTTTCTTGTACTGCTTCTCGATCTCCTTGGAAACCTCGGCGTCCTCATTGGGCAGGGCGCGCGGCAGGAATTCGACGATCGTGACGTCGACGCCGTAGTTGGTCAAGACATAGGCGAACTCCATCCCGATCGCGCCGGCGCCGGCGATGATGATGGAACCGGGCAGTTCCCGGGTCAGGATCTGCTCCTCGTAGGTCACCACGTTCGCCGACAGTGCGGTGCCGGGAATAAGCCGGGTGCTGCTGCCGGTCGCGATGATCGCGTGGGTGAAGGTCAGCGTCTCGGTTCCGCCTGCGTTGAGTTCCACCGCAATGGTGTTGGCATCGGTGAAGCGTCCGTAACCGTGCACCTCGGTGATCTTGTTCTTCTTCATCAGGAAATGCACGCCGGCGACGCGGCCGTCGGCCACTGTGCGGCTGCGGTCGAACGCCGCGCCGAAGTCGAAACTCACCTGGCCGCTGATGCCGAAGGTCGCGGACTCCTTGGCAAAGAGATGCGCGAGTTCGGCATTGCGCAGCAGCGCCTTGGACGGGATGCAGCCGACGTTGAGGCACACCCCACCCCAGTACTGAGGCTCGATGATTGCGGTGGTCAGGCCGAGTTGGGAGGCACGGATGGCCGCGACGTAACCGCCGGGGCCGGCGCCGAGGACGACGACGTCATAGTGAGTCACTGCCTCAGCCTATTACCGGGCCTATCACCGGGCGGGCAATCCATTCGAAGTAATAGGCGCCGTGGAGTACGGCGGCGGCGGCAGTCGACGCGAGTGGGGCCGCCATCACGGCGACGGCCAACGCCGTCACCCGCGGACGGTTGGGCACCAGGGAGAGGAGCACACTCGCTGCCATACAGACAGCCAGGTACCCGAGGATGCCGAGCACCGGCAGTGTTTTTTCCCCGGCGGTGTACCACCAGTGGTAGAACCCCAACCCGGCAGCGGCGGCCACCACCCACACTCCGGCCAGGATGAGGGCGAACCGCCAGCGCGCCACGAACTCGTTGGTTCCCGGCACCAGAACCGGACGCGCCACCGGAGTCGCATTCAGCGTTGGAATGGGATCGGGGGTGACCGCGCGCAGAAACGCATCCGTGTCGTCGCGTTCCAGCGCGCTGAAGGCCTGCGGCGCGGGCGAATCCGGTTCGTCGAAAGCGATATCGAGAACGGGTTCGGACCCGGAGTCATCGGCCCGGAAGGGATCGGCCTCGTTGGTATCGGTCTCGTAGGCGGCATGGTTCAGCGGACCCGGATGCGGTCCGGTGTCGAAGATCGGTGCCGGGTGCGGTTCGGTGGTGGGGGCCGCGGTTGTCTGGGAGCCGGTGGTGAACATCGGCTCCAGGTCAGAACCGGTGACCGGGGCGGACGTGGTGTCAGTCACCGGAGGCCACCTGGATCAGCAGCAGCACCGATAGCCAACCGGGGGCCATCGCCAAGATGAAGGCGCCCAGTGCGGTGACCCAGCGACGGCCGGAGGCCAGCACCAGGAGTAATCCGACCAGGCTTGGTATCCCGACAACCAGCGCCACCACCAGATCAGGGCGAAGGTTGTCATCAACCATCAGCTTGGCCACCACGGCAGCCCCCTGGCCGGCGACGCAGCCCAGCAGCAACGCACTTGTGAGCAGCCATGCCCGAGGCAGGGGAATCACACCGAAAACGATACGGGGCTGCTACTGGTCTAGGGCGCAGCGACGTCGGCGTGCCGGGGAGGTATTTCGCGGACCTGCGGGCGGGCCCCGCGCTCGTAGTCCGCACCGGTCAGCGGCGGATCGGCGAGCAGCAACTCCACCTCCGCGGCAGTGAACGCCCGACCCCGACTCAGGAAGCGCACCCCCTCGGGCGTCTCGAGGCTGAACCCACCACCACGGCCCGGAACCACGTCAATCACCAGTTGGGTGTGTTTCCAGGTGTCGAATTGCGGCCCGGATATCCACACCGGGGCTTCTTGCACAATGCCGAGCAACACATCACGATCACCGACGATGAACTCGCCCTCGGGGTAGCACATCGGCGAAGATCCGTCGCAGCAGCCGCCGGATTGATGAAACATGACCGGCCCGTGCCGCACCTGGAGTCGGCGCAGCAGGTCGGCAGCAGCGGCGGTGATCAATAACCGCGGTGGCGCAGTGGGCATGGGCAACCAAAGACTCCTGGCCGTGCGAACGTGGAGGTTCACAGTACCGTGTCGGTCGTGAGGTTGATAAAGATTGTCGACGACCCGCATCTTTGGCTGGAGGATATCGACGGCGACGACGTGCTCTCCTGGGTTCGCGCGCGAAACGAAACCACCGTCGCGCAATTGGGCGACGCACGCTTCGAGCTGATGCGAGCGGAGGCATTGGAGGTGCTCGACACCGACGCACGCATCCCCTACGTGCGGCGCCGAGGCAAGTTCCTCTACAACTTCTGGCGCGACGCAACCAACCCCCGAGGGCTATGGCGCCGGACGACCCTGGACAGCTACCGCAGCGCGACTGGCGGGTGGGACGTCATCATCGATCTCGACGAGTTGGCTCGCAGCGACGAGGAGAACTGGGTGTGGGCCGGGGCAGACGTCATCGAACCCGACCACACCCGCGCACTGATTTCCCTCTCGCGCGGAGGCTCCGATGCGACGGTAGTTCGCGAATTCGATATGGGGACAAGAGATTTTGTGGTCGACGGGTTCGAACTCCCGGAGGCGAAGTCCCGGATGTCATGGGAGGACCACGACACCGTACTGGTGGGCACCGATTTCGGACCGGGATCGCTAACCAACTCCGGCTATCCGCGGGTGCTCAAGCGCTGGCGACGCGGGCAGGCACTGGCCGAGGCTACGACGCTTTTCACCGGATCGCCCACCGACGTACTCGTCTCCGCCGGGGTGGACCGGACCCCCGGCTATGAGCGAACCTTGGTCTTCCGGGCCATCGACTTCTTCAACGACGAGGTTTACCAACTGCGCGCCGGTGAGTTGATTCGGATCGACGCGCCGACCGACGCCAGCCTGTCGGTGCACCGGGAGTGGCTGCTGATCGAGTTGCGCTCCGACTACTACAGGGGTTCCGGCACCTATCCGGCAGGCTCCCTACTCGCGGCTGACTATGAGCGCTTCCTGGACGGCACCGCCGACGTGAGTGTGGTGTTCTCCCCGGACGAGCACACCTGTCTACATCAGTACGCATGGACACGCGACCGGTTGGTGATGGTCACCCTGGCCGACGTGGCCAGCAAAACCGAGATCGTCACACCCGGGACGTGGCACCGCGAAGCGGTACAGGGAGTCGCCGATGCCGAGACCTTCGCCAGCACGGTGATCGTCGCCGCCGACCCCACCGGCGACGAGATCTTTCTGGACTCCAGTGGATTCCTGACTCCCTCCCGCCTGCTACACGGTCGTGCGGGCGACGAATTGACCGAGATCAAGCGGGCACCCGCGTTCTTCGACTCGGCCGAGATGACCGTCTCCCAGCACTTCGCGACATCCGTCGATGGCACTCAGGTGCCCTATTTCGTTGTGGGGCAGTCTGATTCACAATCTGAGGGCCCGACCCTGCTGGGGGGATACGGAGGGTTCGAGGTGTCCCGCACGCCGGGGTATGACGGGCTGCTGGGCCGACTGTGGCTCGCCCGCGGTGGCACCTACGTGCTGGCCAATATCCGCGGCGGCGGGGAGTACGGCCCGGGCTGGCACAACCAGGCCATGCGGGAGGGTCGACACCGAGTCGCTGAGGATTTCGCCGCCGTCGCCGCCGACCTGGTGTCCCGGGGAATCACCGATGTCGCCCACCTCGGCGCGCAGGGCGGCAGCAACGGTGGCCTACTGATGGGCATCATGGCGACCAAGTACCCGGAGTTGTTCGGTGCACTGGTGTGCCAGGTACCACTCCTGGACATGAAGCGTTTCCACCTGTTGCTGGCCGGTGCCTCCTGGGTCGCGGAGTACGGCGATCCGGACAATCCAGCGGACTGGGAATTCATCGGCGAGTACTCGCCGTACCACAACATCGTCGCCGAACGGCCGTATCCTCCGATGCTGATCACCACGTCGACACGGGACGACCGCGTTCACCCGGGTCACGCGCGCAAGATGACCGCCGCACTCGAGGTAGCGGGGCAACCGGTCTGGTACTACGAGAACATTGAGGGCGGTCACGCCGGTGCCGCCGACAACGCCCAGAGCGCTTTCAAGGCGGCGTTGTGCTACTCGTTCCTGCAGCAGGTGCTCGGCCGGGGTTAGTCCGACGAGTGGGCGCGGCCGACGATCAAGGGGTCGGCCGCACCGACCACCTGATGGTCCTTGTTGTCGTAATCGAACTTACCCAGCACGTGACGCATCGCGTTGATGCGGGCGCGCTTCTTGTCGTTGCTCTTGATCACCGTCCACGGGGCTGCCTCGGTGTCAGTCCAGGTAAACATGTCTTCCTTGGCCGCGGTGTAGTCGTCCCACTTGTCCAGCGATGCCAGGTCGGTCGGTGAGAGCTTCCACTGCCGCACCGGATCAACGTGCCGGATGGCGAAGCGGGTGCGCTGCTCAGACACCGACACCGAGAACCAAAGTTTCGTCAGGCTGATGCCGTCGTTAACGAGCATCTGTTCGAAAAGCGGTGCCTGCCTGATGAACTCGGCATGCTGCTTACCGGTGCAATAGCCCATGACACGTTCAACGCCCGCGCGGTTGTACCAGGACCGGTCGAAGAGCACGATCTCCCCGGCGGCGGGCAGGTGGTTGACGTAGCGCTGGAAGTACCACTGGGTACGTTCCTTCTCGGTCGGCTTCTCCAGGGCGACCACCCGTGCGCCGCGTGGATTCAGATGCTCCATGAAACGTTTGATGGTGCCGCCCTTGCCCGCGGCATCGCGACCCTCGAAAACGATCACGTGGCGGTGGTCGTTGCGCTGCGACCACTTCTGCAGTTTCAACAGTTCGATCTGCAGGAGTCGCTTCTGCTCCTCGTACTCATCGCGAGACATCCGATGGTCGTAGGGATAGTTCTCCCGCCAGGTGTCGACGGCGGTGCCGGCCGGGTCGATCAATACCGGGTCGTCATCGTCATCGTCAAAGACGGTGTAGTTCTCGAACTGTGTGGTCACCCGGGAAAGCTAACCACCCCGGGCGACGCGGGGGTTACCAATGGATGAACGTGCGGTTTACAGGCGCAGCCGGAGCTTGCGCAGGATCGACGCCGCGACCGCCACCAGGGATGTGCCCAGCAGCAGTGCGCCCAGCGAATCGGTGATGTTGTGCAGGCCGACGGACTCTCCCGCGATACCGAGGAGAACGAAGACCACCGCGGCGGCGGCCAGCCACCGACGCACACCGACCGCCAGCACAAGCATCCCCAACACCACGACCATCAACGTGGTCTGGCTGCTCGGATACGCCGGACCCGCCCCCGGCGGCGCCCCGAACAGCCGTTGGAAACCTGCCGCGGCCCCGATCGACACCATCGGAATGACCAGGATCATCGGCAGCGCGGCCCACAGTCGTCGGTACAGCGCAGCTCCCAGTGCCGCGATCAGCACGGCGTTGGCGGTACGTGGATCGGTGAACAGCAGCAGCCACTGCGGCGGCCCTGAGAACTGCGACACCCCAGGGACCTGCGGCGTCCCTCCGTTCAGTGGGGCGGCGCCCTCCCGGACACCCAGGCCGAGAAGCACCATCAACGGCATACCGACAAAGGGCCACCCCAGCAAGGTTTTGTCGATCAGCGTGCGATCCCTCCGGCGTCGTCTACTCCCGCGACGTAACCTGCTCCTATGAGCTATGACCTCGTCATCCGCAACGGTACCGTCGTCGACGGCGTCGGCGGCGAACCATGCTGCGGCGATGTCGCGGTGTCCGGTGGCGTCATCGTCGCGGTGGGCACCGTGGAGGCGCCGGGTGCGCTCGAGATCGACGCCACCGGAATGCTCGTCACACCGGGGTTCGTCGACCTGCACACCCACTACGACGGCCAGGCGATCTGGTCGGATCGAATGAGTCCGTCGTCATCACACGGGGTGACCACCGCGGTGATGGGTAACTGCGGGGTGGGCTTCGCGCCATGCCGACCCGAGGATCACGACGTGCTGGTCGATGTGATGGCCGGGGTGGAGGACATCCCCGGCGTGGTGATGACCGACGGATTGCCGTGGGACTGGGAGACCTTCCCGGAGTACCTCGATGCGCTGGATTCCCGACGTCGCGATATCGACGTCGCGGCCTACCTACCGCACTCCCCACTGCGGGTATATGTCATGGGCAAGCGCGGAGCGGACTGCGAACCCGCGACACCCGAGGACCTGGCGCTGATGCGCAAACTCGCCGCCGAGGCCATCGACGTTGGTGCGCTGGGTGTTTCATCGTCACGGTTCGCGTTCCACAAGACCGGCAGCGGCGCGCCCATCCCGACGTACGACGCGGCCTACGACGAGATCTCGGCGATCGTTTCGGGTGTGGCAGACGGTGGCGGCGGCCTGCTGCAATTCATCCCGGATATCCCGGCGGGTGGCTACGAGCGCGTCCTGCAGCAGGTGTTCGAGGCCGCGAGCGACGCACACGTGCCCGTCACCTTCACCCTGACGACCGGCAACTCCGGCGATCCGATTTGGCCCGGTGCGGTGAACCTGATCGAGAAGTTCAACGCCGCCGGCGCGGAGATCACCGCGCAGGTTTTCGCCAGGCCGATCGGCCTGGTGATCGGCCTGGAACTGACGGCCAACCCGTTCGTGCTGTACCCGAGTTATCAACAGATCGCGGACCTGCCACTGGATCAACGGGTGGCGCAGATGCGTAAGCCAGAGGTGCGGGCGCGCATCCTGGCCGACAAGCCGGGCGACGGACACCCGTTCATGTACTTCGCCCAGGCGTGGGAGTGGATGTTCCCCCTCACCGAACCAGCGAACTACGAGCCCGAGGCCCACGAGAGCATCCTGGCTCGGGCACGGGCCCGCGGCGTCAGCCCACTGGAGGAGGCTTACGACCGGCTCCTCGACGACGACGGCCGGTCGATGATGCTAGTGGCGCTGGCCAACTTCGAAAACAATTCGCTGGACACCGTCGCCGAGTTGATCCGTCGCGACGACGTGGTCCTGGGCCTGGGTGACGGCGGCGCGCACTACGGGATGATCTGCGACGCCAGCTATCCCACGTTCGTACTGGCGCACTGGGCCCGTGACCGGGCTTCTGGTCGACTGAGCGTGGCCGAAGCGGTGCGGCTGATGACCTCGGTGCCGGCGCGGGTGGCCGGACTCGCCGACCGGGGCCGTATCGCGCCCGGCTACAAGGCCGACCTCAACGTCATCGACCACGCCCGCCTGACCTTGCACAAGCCGACGATCACCCATGATCTACCGGCCGGTGGCCGCCGCCTGGACCAGACGGCGGACGGTTACGTCGCAACGATCGTCTCCGGAGAGGTGATCGCCACCGACGGTGTGCCGACGTCGGCTCGGCCGGGACGCCTCATCCGCGGCCGGCAGCCAGCGCCGGCGGTTTAGCGTCCACCCCCGAATGTGGGCCCTGTGCACGCAACAACGAAGAAACTCGTGCATGAGGCCCACGGTCGGCATCAAATCGGGCAACCGGCCGCGCGAAGTTTGCCTCGGATGCGCTCGACGAGGATCGATGGCCGGGCCAGCATCGCAGCGCTCACGCGCACGACTGTCCAGCCAGCCGTCTCCAGCAATTCGATGCGTTCGATGTCCCACGCTCGTTGCTTGGCGTCAGTCCAATGCTGCACGCCGTCGTATTCGACAGCTACCTTCCATTCCCGCCATCCCATATCGACGCGAATGCGGAGATCGCGAAACTCGATCTGAGTTTCGGGGGGCGGAAGTCCACCACCGACAATGATCAGCCGCAGCCGGCTCTCCTGCGGAGATTCGGCACCGCTGTCGGTCAAGTCGAGGGCGGTGCGCAGGCGCGAGACACCGCGTGCACCCCGATGCCGATCGGCCAGCATGCAAACCTCGCCAGGAGTGACGCCGGTGACACGAAGGAGAGCGTCAATAATTGGGACGGCCTGCGGTACTGGGCGATTCCGCCCGATATCGAACGCTGTCCGAGCGGGTGTCGTTGCGTTCACCCCGTCGACTTCACGCGCTTCGTCGGCTTCCAGATCCCACGAATGGACGATGATGCCAGCGGGGGCGTGGCGATCTGCTCGAATGATCTCGGCCGGATCCCCGGCATCGAGCCACTGCGTGCCCAGCACTGCCGCAGCCGAGAGGCCGCACAAGGTAGCGCCCGTGGATAGCCATGCGGCCCGCGCCCGTAACCGCGCAGTCAACTCGACGTCACGGTGCAGGTAGACGTCCCGGTAAATCGCCCTGTGATGCCGGGCAAGTCCGCGCCGGGTGAGTTCGCCGCGGTGCACCGCAGCACTGCCGAGGAAGGGTTCCATGTGGACAAGCTCGCCAGGATGTCTGACGAACGTGGGTGCTGTGCGCGGAAGTTCACGCCGATCTGTGCATAGTCCCCACACTGGGGACAACGAAAAAGCCCGACTCGCGACAGCGAGTCGGGCTTTTTCGTTGGGCGACTTTAGAAGTCCATGCCGCCCATGCCACCGGTCGGGTCGCCCGCGGGTGCGGACGCCTTCTCCGGCTTGTCGGCGACAACGGCCTCCGTCGTCAGGAACAGCGCCGCGATACTCGCCGCGTTCTGCAGCGCTGAGCGGGTGACCTTGACCGGGTCGGCGACGCCGGCCTTGAGCAGGTCCTCGTACTCGTTGGTGGCTGCGTTAAGGCCGGTTCCGGACGGGGAGTTACGGACCTTCTCCGCAACCACACCCGGCTCGAGGCCGGCGTTGAAGGCGATCTGCTTCAGCGGTGCCTCGAGCGCGACGCGCACGATGTTGGCACCGGTCGCCTCGTCACCGACGAGCGTCAGCTCATCGAGCGCCGGAGCGGCCTGCAGCAGAGCCACGCCGCCACCGGCGACGATGCCCTCCTCGACGGCGGCCTTGGCGTTACGCACCGCGTCCTCGATGCGGTGCTTGCGCTCCTTGAGTTCCACCTCGGTGGCAGCTCCGGCCTTGATCACCGCAACACCGCCGGCCAGCTTGGCCAGGCGCTCCTGCAGCTTCTCGCGGTCGTAATCGGAATCGCTGTTCTCGATCTCGGCGCGGATCTGAGCAACCCGGCCGGCGATGGCCTCCGAGTCACCAGCACCCTCGACGATGGTGGTCTCATCCTTGGTCACGACGACCTTGCGGGCCTGGCCGAGCAGCGAGACATCGGCGGTCTCCAGAGAGAGCCCGACCTCCTCGCTGACGACCTGACCACCGGTGAGGATGGCCATGTCCTGCAGCATCGCCTTGCGACGGTCACCGAAGCCCGGCGCCTTGACGGCGACGGACTTGAAGGTGCCGCGGATCTTGTTGACGACGAGGGTGGACAACGCCTCACCCTCGACATCTTCGGCGATGATCAGCAGCGGCTTGCCCGACTGAATGACCTTCTCCAGCAGCGGAAGCAGATCCTTGACGGTCGACACCTTGGAGCTGACCAGCAGGATGTAAGGATCCTCCAGGACGGCTTCCTGACGCTCGGCATCGGTCACGAAGTACCCCGAGATGTAACCCTTGTCGAAGCGCATACCCTCGGTGAGCTCAAGCTGCAGGCCGAAGGTGTTGGACTCCTCGACGGTGATGACACCCTCGTTGCCGACCTTGTCCATGGCCTCGGCGATCAGGTCACCGATGGTCTGGTCGCCGGCGGAGATGCCGGCGGTGGCAGCGATCTGCTCCTTGGTCTCGACCTCTTTGGCCGACTTCAGCAGGGTCTCGGTGATCTTCTCGACGGCCTTCTCGATGCCGCGCTTGAGACCGAGCGGATTCGCACCGGCGGCGACGTTGCGCAGACCCTCGCGGACGAGTGCCTGAGCCAGCACCGTGGCGGTGGTGGTTCCGTCGCCGGCGACGTCGTCGGTCTTCTTGGCGACCTCCTTGACCAGCTCGGCACCGATCTTCTCGTACGGGTCCTCGAGCTCGATCTCCTTGGCGATGGACACGCCGTCGTTGGTGATCGTGGGAGCGCCCCACTTCTTCTCGAGAACGACGTTGCGGCCCTTGGGGCCCAACGTGACCTTGACCGCGTCGGCGAGGGCATTGAGGCCCCGCTCGAGGCCGCGGCGGGCCTCTTCGTCATACGCAATTATCTTGGACATTGCGAAGTGTTTCCTCCGATTAGCGGGTGACACGTTCTTGAGTCGGGCCCAGTGCCCGCGACGGACGACCGCGGCTGTGTTGGCAGCGGTCTCACCGTCCCGACCTAGCACTCACCGGTCGTGAGTGCCAACCTCATTCTTAGCACTCGCCCATGCCGAGTGCAAGATTGTTCACCCACGGTGTACCGAGCGTTCGACACGCGTCGGCATCGCAGTCCACCCGGATCAGGTTGCATTAGAGTCCGATCCGATTGGGAGGGAGGCCTGCGGGTGCGGGCAGTCGAGGCGCCCAGCACCCGGGCGTTGCGGGGCTGGCAACGGCGGGCCCTGGTGCGCTACCTATCGGCCCAACCACAGGATTTCCTCCTGGTGGCAACGCCCGGAGCAGGCAAGACAGCGTTCGCATTGAGGATCGCCGGCGAACTTCTGGCCGACGGCACGGTCGAACGGATCACCGTCGTGGTGCCCACCGAACACCTCAAATCCCAGTGGGCGGCGGCAGGTTCGGTGGCGGGGATCGCCCTGGATCCACGGTTCTCCAATTCCAACGCCGCCACTTCGGAGGACTATCACGGAGTCGTGGTCACCTACGCCCAGGTGGCCAGCCACCCGATGCGCCACCGCGTCCGCACCGAGAACCGCCGGACGCTGGTGATCTTCGACGAGATCCACCACGGCGGCGACGCCAAAAGCTGGGGCGAGGGCATCCGGGAGGCGTTCTCCGACGCCACCCGGCGACTGGGCCTGACCGGCACACCGTTCCGCAGCGACGACAGCGCCATCCCGTTCGTCACCTACTCCCCCGACGAACAGGGTCTGGCGCGCTCGACGGCCGACCACACCTACGGCTACTCCGATGCTCTGATCGACGGGGTGGTGCGGCCGGTGATCTTCCTGGCCTACTCCGGGGAGGCGCGCTGGCGCAACAACGTCGGCGAAGAGTTCGCGGCTCGTCTCGGCGAGCCGCTGAGTGCGGAGCAGACGGCGCGGGCCTGGCGCACGGCGCTGGATCCCGACGGCGAGTGGATGCCCGCGGTGATCAGTGCGGCCGACACCCGACTGAGCCAGTTGCGCGACGGCGGAATGCCGGACGCCGGCGGCATGGTGATCGCCTCCGACCAGAGCGCCGCCCGCGCCTACGCCGGGCTGCTCACGGCGATCACCGGCGAGGCACCGACGCTGGTGCTCTCCGATGACCCGGGTTCATCGGAGCGGATCAGCGAGTTCACCGCGGGCACCAGTCGGTGGCTGGTCGCGGTGCGAATGGTCTCCGAGGGTGTCGACGTGCCGCGTCTGGCGGTCGGCGTCTACGCGACCAGTGCCTCGACACCGCTGTTCTTCGCCCAGGCCGTCGGCCGGTTCGTCCGATCCCGCACCGCCGGGGAAACCGCGAGCATCTTCCTGCCGTCGGTGCCGTCGCTGCTGCAGTTGGCCAGTGAACTCGAAGCGCAGCGCAACCACGTGCTGGGCAAGCCGCACCGCGACTCGCTGGGCCTGGACGATCTGGCCGAGCGCCAGCGCACCGAACCGGCCGAAGCCGACGGATTCGAGTTTCTGGGTTCCGATGCCGAATTGGATCAAGTCATCTTCGACGGCTCGTCATTCGGAACCGCAACCCCGGCCGGCAGTGACGAGGAGGCGGACTATCTGGGCATCCCCGGCCTGCTCGACACCGCCCAGATGCGGGATCTGTTGCGCCGCAGGCAAGAAGAGCAGCTTGCGACCCGGTCGGCGTCAGGCCTGCCCGCCCCGCTGTCCACCCACCGGCAATTGCGTGAGTTGCGCCGCGAACTGAACACTCTGGTCGCAGCGATCCATCACCGCACCGGAAAATCTCACGGCTGGATCCACAGCGAGTTGCGCCGAATGTGCGGCGGCCCACCTGTTGCAGCCGCCAACACCGAGCAGCTTTCGGAGCGGATCGAGAACCTTCGCAGTTGGCGAAGTATGTGATCCACCGAGGTCGCAATCACAGCCCCAACAGCGTCGGCAGATCGGCCACCGAGTCGATCACGTGATCAGGCTGCATGGCGAATTGGTCGATGGCCCAACGATCTAAGGCGGGTTGACGGAACTTTCCGGTCCGCACCAGCACGCCGGTCATTCCGACCACCTGAGCGGGCAGCACGTCGTTATTGAGATCGTCGCCGACCATGTGCATCTCTTCGGGATCGACACCGATCCGCGCGGCCGCGGCCTCGAAGCCGACCGGGGCGGGCTTTCCCACCGCCGTCACCGACCGCCCCGACGCTTCTTCCAACCCGAGCACATACATTCCGGTGTCGACGAGCAATCCCGCATCGGTTTCCCACGCGGTGCTGCGGTGCATCGCCACCACCGGCACGCCTGCGGCCATCCACTCGTATACCCGACTCAGCGTCCGATGGTCGTACTCCGGTCCGGCCCCGCCGAGGATGACGACATCCGGTGTGGCGCCGGGGGCCAGCGAGTCGACGATGTCCACGCCGGGCATGTCGGAGGCGATGTCGCCGCTGTTGACCACGAAACAACGGGCCCCGGGGTAGTGCGCGCGGACGTGGTCGGCGGTCAGCAGTGCGGCGGTGATGATCTCCTCGGGCCGCACGTTCATTCCGGCCGCCGACAGGGCGGAGGCGATCTGCAGACGCGTCAATGTCGTGGTGTTGGTCAGGTACGACCGCGGGATCCGATGCTCGTCGAGGGTCCGCAGGGTCGCCGCGGCACCGGGTATGGGTCGCCAGGAGGTCACCAGAACTCCGTCGATGTCGAACAGCACTCCGCCGACGGCCATGTGCAGAGATTAGGCCCACCCGATGATCGCCTATGTTCTAAGGCATGACTTGGACTGAGAAAGACGTTCCCGACGAGAGTGGCCGGGTGGCGATCGTCACCGGCTCCAACACCGGCCTCGGCTATGACACGGCCCGTGTGCTCGCCGCCCGTGGCGCCCGGGTGGTGATGGCGGTCCGCGACACTGCCAAGGGCGACGCGGCGGCGGCCCGCATCCGGGCGTTGTCCCCGGGCGCGGAGGTGACGGTGCACGCCTTGGATCTGGGCTCGCTGGCGTCGGTGCGGGCCGCGGCTGCCGAACTCGCGGCCGCCCACCCGCGGATCGATCTGCTGATCAACAACGCCGGCGTGATGTACCCGCCGAAGCAGACCACCGCCGACGGCTTCGAGTTGCAGTTCGGCACCAACCATCTCGGCCATTTCGCGCTGACCGGCCTGCTGCTGAAGAACCTGCTCGGTGTAGACGGGTCCCGGGTGGTGGCGGTCGCCAGCATCGCGCACAACATCCGGGCGAAGATCGACTTCGCCGATCTGCAGTGGGAGACCCGCCGCTACGACCGGGTGGCCTCCTACGGCCAGTCCAAGCTGGCCAACCTGATGTTCACCTATGACCTCCAGCGCCGGTTGGCGGCGGCGAAAGCCAAGACCATTGCGGTGGCCGCACATCCGGGTGTGGCCGCCACCGAACTCATCCGCCACGTTCCCGGCGCCGGCCTGCCCGGTGTCAGTTGGCTTTCCGGCCGACTGTTGAACACCTCCGAACTCGGTGCGCTGCCCACCCTGCGGGCGGCCACCGATCCGGCAGTGCGCGGCGGCCAGTACTACGGCCCGGACGGCTTCCGCGAATTGCGCGGCTACCCGAAACTTGTCACCTCCAGTGCGCAGTCGCACGACACCGCTGTGCAGGAACGGCTGTGGTCGGTCTCCGAGGAACTCACCGGCGTCACCTACCCGGTCTAGCGGCGGGGGTCGGATGCGCAGCGTCGAAGAACACCAGCGTGTCGTCGCCCGGTTGATCGCGGCGAGGCCCGCGACCACCGCCGCGTTAGCCGATGCGCTGGGTCTGGTGCTCGCCGCCGACGTGGTGGCACCCCTGTCGCTGCCGGTTTTCGACAACTCGGCGATGGACGGCTACGCGATACGGTCCGAGGACGTGGCGGGGGCCAGTTCCGATAGCCCGGTGACACTGCCGGTCGCCGAGGACATTCCGGCCGGCCGCACCGATGCGCTCGCCCTGGCTCCGCAGACAGCACATCGAATCATGACCGGGGCACCGCTGCCCGCACTGGCGACGGCGGTGATTCCGGTCGAAAGCACCGACGCCGGAGTCGATACCGTCGCGATCTACGCGAGCCCGAAGCCCGGCCAGCACATCCGCCGCGCCGGCGAGGACGTCGTCGCCGGCACCACCGTTCTGCAGGCCGGCCGGGTCGTGACGCCGGCCGCTCTCGGCCTGGCGGCCGCGCTGGGGCTCGCCGAACTGCCGGTGATCGGGCGCCAGCGGGTGCTGGTGATCTCCACCGGAGCGGAGTTGGTGATGCCGGGAACGCCGCTGCGGCCGGGACAGATCTACGAGTCCAATGCAGTCATGCTGGCCGCGGCGGTACGAGACGCCGGCGCCGAGGTGGTGGAGACGATCACCTGCGACGACGATGTGGAGCGATTCCGCGCGGTACTGGACACCTACGGCGGCCGAGCCGACCTGATCATCACCACCGGCGGTGTCAGCGCCGGAGCCTACGAGGTGGTCAAGGATGCCTTCGGCGCCGACGCGCGCACCGGCGTGGAGTTCGTCAAAGTCGCGATGCAGCCCGGCATGCCGCAGGGCGCGGGGACTGTCAACGGCACCGCCATCGTGACCCTGCCCGGAAATCCGGTCAGTGCGCTGGTGTCCTTCGAGGTGTTCATCCGGCCCGCACTGCGCGCGGCGATGGGCTTGCCGCAGCCGAACCGGCCGCACCGCCGCGCAGTTCTCGCCGAGACGATCACCTCCCCGGCCGGCAAACGCCAGTTCCGCCGTGGCGTCTACGACCACGCCACCGGGACCATCCTGAGCTACGGTCCGCCCGCTTCGCACCACCTGCGCTGGCTGGCTTCGGCCAACTGCCTGGTCGACATCGCCGAGGAGGTCACCGAGGTCGGCGCCGGTGAGCAGGTCGGGCTGTGGGACCTGCACCCGTAGAATCACCGCTCGTGGCCCGACGCCCCCGCTCAGCGGACGACACCGAGACGTCCGGCCCGCACCGATTGCTGAACCTGCTGCGATCCTCGGTGCCGCGGGTGCACCCGGCCGGCCTGCCCTTCGTCTCCGCCGGACTGGTCGTGGCGGCCCTCGGTCGCCACCACCGCTGGGTGCGCCGGGCCGGCCTGACCGCGGCCGGGGCCAACGCGGCATTCTTCCGGGAACCGTCGCGCACCCCGCCCACCCGAACCGGAGTGATCGTCGCGCCCGCCGACGGCGAGGTCTGCCTGATCGGTGAATCGGCACCACCACCGGAACTCGGCGTCGGAACCGCACCGCTGATGAGGATCAGTATTTTCCTGTCCCTGCTGGACGCCCACACCCAGCGCATCCCGGTCAGCGGTGAGGTGCTCGCCGTGGAGCACCGTCCCGGCCGCTTCCATTCGGCTGACCTGCCGGTCGCCAGTGCGGACAATGAGCGCAACAGCGTGCTGATCCGCACACCGGAAGGACACCAGGTGGTGGTGGTGCAGATCGCCGGACTGATCGCCCGCCGCATCGTGTGCGATCTTCGCGTCGGCGATGCGGTGCGGATCGGCGACAGCTATGGGCTGATCCGGTATGGATCGCGGCTGGACACCTACCTGCCGGCCGGTTCGCAGGTACAGATCGAACCGGGACAGCGGACCCTGGCCGGCGAGACGGTGCTGGCCCGGCTGCCATGATGAAACCCCCTGTGCCGTCTGGCCCCCGGATCCAATCCAACCGGGGGCTGCGCATCCTGCCCAGCGCCACCACGGTGCTGGCGATCTGCGCCGGACTCACGTCGATCAAGTTCGCCCTGGACGGACGCGCACATATCGCGCTGGCCCTGATCGGCGCCGCAGCGATACTCGACGGCATCGACGGCGGCATCGCCCGCGCCCTGCACGCCCAGTCCCCGATGGGTGCCGAGATCGACTCGCTGGCTGACGCAGTGAACTTCGGCGTCGCCCCTGCCCTCGTCGTGTACATCACCCTGCTGCCGACCTCACCGGTCGGTTGGATCTTCGTCCTGCTCTACGCCGTCTGCATCGTGTTGCGACTGGCCCGGTTCAACACCTTGCTCGATGACGACACCCGCCCGGCCTACACCCGGCAGTACTTCGTGGGCATGCCCGCGCCCTGCGGTGCCGTCGGTGTGATCGGACCGCTTGCCGCGATGCTGCAGTTCGGCCACGGCTGGTGGACGTCGCCGGCGTTCCTGTGCGTGTGGTTGGCCGCGAACTCGCTACTGCTGGTGAGCCGGGTGCCCACCCTGGCGCTGAAGGCGATCTCGGTGCCCGCCAACGCGGCACCGATCCTGCTGATCCTGGTCGCCGCCGCGGCGGCTGGCCTGCTGCTGTTCCCGTACATCCTGGTGTTGCTCATCATCGCCGGCTACCTGCTGATCATCCCGTTCACGATCCGCAGCCAACGCTGGGCCGCCGCACACCCGGAAGCGTGGGACGACAAGCCCGGACAGCGGCGCGCCGCCCGCCGCGCGGCAAGGAACGCCGAGAATCCCCACCGCCGATCGACGGCCCGGTTGGGCCTACGCAAGCCAGGAGGCCGAACCGATGTCTGACGCATCCGAATTGATGACCGGCCGACCCGGGCCACCATCGAGCCTGACCCTGACCGCACGGCTGAACACAGCCGCCCTCGACTCGCGACGCGGCGTTGTCCGTCTACACCCGGAAGTGATTGCTGCACTGGGCATTCGGGAATGGGATGCGGTGTCACTCACCGGATCGCGCACGACCGCCGCCGTCGCCGGCGTGGCGCCCGCCGGCACACCGACCGGCACCGCTCTTCTCGACGACGTGACACTGTCCAACGCCGGCCTACGCGAGGATGCCAGCGTGCTGGTGGCGCCGGTCACCGTCTACGGGTCGCGATCGGTGACGTTGAGCGGATCAGCCCTGGCCACCAGATCGGTGTCGTCAGCGACCTTGCGCCAGGCGCTACTGGGCAAGGTGCTGACCGTCGGGGACACCGTGTCGCTGCTACCACGCGACCTCGGTCCGGGTACGTCGAACTCCGAGGCGAGTTCGGCGTTAACCGCAGCGGTCGGGATCACCTGGACGTCGGAACTACTCACCGTGACCGGAACCGACCCCGTCGGACCCGTTTCGGTACAGCCGAACTCCTCGGTCACCTGGGGTACCGGCGGCGAGGTGACCCCCGGTTCCACCGCTGCCATCAGTCCACCCACGCAATGGCCCGAAGAGCCGGCGGTGAGCATCGACGATCTCAAAGGCCAGCATGTCCAGGCCGGCCGGCTCACCGAGTGGCTCAAACTGGCACTCGACGAACCGGGGCTTCTGGAGAAACTGGGCGCCAAACCCAACCTCGGAGTGTTGATCACCGGTCCGGCCGGGGTCGGAAAAGCCCGACTGGTCCGCGCGGTGTGCGCGGGCCGGCGACTCGTGGACCTTGACGGCCCGGACACCGGTGCGCTCGCGGCCACCGAGCGCCATCAGGGGGTGGCCCGGGCGGTCACCGATGTGATCAACGGCGGCGGCGTGCTCCTGGTGACCGACATCGACGCCCTGCTTCCCGATCCGCCCGAACCGGTGGCGACGATGATCCTGGCCGAGCTGAAGAGGGCGGTCGCCACGCCGGGCGTGGCGCTGATCGCCACCTCGCAGGCGCCCGACGTGGTGGACCCGAGGCTGCGGGCTCCCGATTTGTGCGACCGCGAACTGGGTTTGAGCCTTCCCGACGGCGCCACCCGCAGGGCACTGCTGGAGGTACTGCTGCGAGATGTTCCGTCGCAGGAACTGGCGCTGGACCAGATCGCTGACCGCACACCGGGATTCGTGCGTGCCGACCTTGCCGCGCTCGTTCGCGAAGCGGCGCTGCGGGCTGCGGCCCGCGCTAGCGACGATGGTGAGCCCCCGGCGCTGACCCAGGAGGACTTCACCGGCGCGCTGACCGTGATCCGGCCGCTGTCGAGGTCGGGTACCGAGGAATTGTCGGTCGGCTCGGTGACCCTTGACGACGTCGGCGACATGATCGAGACCAAGCAGGCACTCACCGAGGCCGTGCTGTGGCCGCTCGCGCACCCCGAGACCTTCGCCCGACTCGGGGTGGATCCGCCGCGCGGAGTCCTGCTCTACGGTCCACCCGGGGTCGGCAAGACGTTCGTGGTTCGGGCACTGGCCAGTTCGGGCCGGCTCAGCGTGCACGCCGTGAAGGGCGCCGAACTGATGGACAAGTGGGTGGGATCCTCGGAGAAGGCGGTGCGCGAATTATTCCGCCGCGCACGAGACTCAGCGCCATCCCTGATTTTCCTCGACGAGATCGATGCGCTGGCACCCCGGCGCGGGCAGAGTTTCGACTCCGGCGTCACCGATCGCGTCGTCGCCGCACTGCTGACCGAGATGGACGGCATCGAGCCACTGCGCGACGTGGTGGTGCTGGGGGCGACCAACCGTCCCGAGCTCATCGATCCGGCACTGCTGCGGCCGGGACGGCTCGAACGACTCGTGTTCGTGGAACCGCCCGATGCCGCCGCCCGTCGCGAGATCCTGCGGACGGCCGGAAAGTCGGTGCCGCTGAGCGCCGAGGTCGACCTCGATGCGCTGGCCGCCGATCTGGACGGCTACAGCGCAGCGGACTGCGTGGCGCTGCTTCGGGAGGCCGCGCTGACCGCAATGCGCCGCTCGATCGACGCCGCCGACGTCACCGCGGCGGACCTCGCCACGGCCCGCGAGAACGTCCGGCCGTCACTGGATCGGGCCCAGATCGAGTCACTGCGGGCGTTCGCCGGCGAGCGCTGAGCGGGCGGGCCTACTCCTCGGGCGGGTCTACTCCTCAGACAGTTGGAACTCAACCATCGCGGTGACCGTCTCGATGGCATCGGAAAGCACCGCGACCCGTTCGGCGAGCGTCGGAGCCGCCAGGACCGCGTACCGATCCGCCTGACCCATCGGGACCCGCGAGGCGAGAGCATAGATATGCCGGGAAGGATCGTCGGCGATCTCCTCGTCAACGGCCAGTGCGTCGGATCGCAGTTGGCCGCCGCGGGCCGCGATCACGCGCCCGAAGAGTCCGAGGATGGCGTCGACCACCACCGAAATCCGCTCCGGACCAACATCCGGACCGGGCTCGTCGGGCCAGGCCGTCACCACCGCACGGGGGTAAGGATCGTCGGGCAGCCACTCAGAGACCCGGATCCGCTCGCCGACCGACGCGAGAAGTTGATACTGGCCTTCGCCAAGATCGACGTAGTCGGTGATCCGCGCCAGCGCGCCGACATCACCGCGAATATCGCCGCCGCCGACCTCCTGGCCGCGGCTGATCAGCACCACGCCGAATGCCGGATCCGGCGAAGCCACGCAGTCCCGCACCAGCTGGGCGTACCGGGGCTCAAAGATGTTCAGCGGCAACGTCTCCCCGGGAAGAAGTGCTGACTGCAGCGGAAACATCGGGGTCATCGCGCTACCTCATACCGCCGGTGACGACATCGCGCACCGGCGCACTCGGGGATGCGAAGGTGCACAACGCCGTTGCCACCCCCGCCCACAGATCGGGGTTGGCCGCAACCAGATCGTTGCCCTCCGCACCGATCGCGGCGATGACCTCGCGGCGGGCGGCAGAGTTCATCTCGGTGTACTCCCGGCAGGTGGTGGATGCCAATGCCGCGCCGGTCGCCGCCTTGCCGCCTTCCCCGGGTGTGGCCACCGGAGTGCCGCTGATCGCCGTGCTGCAGCCGCCTGTGGTCAGTACCACCACGATGGCAAGTCCGGCGACCGCCATCCGTCGGTATCGCGTCATGCGCTACTCCTCGATATCCAGTTCGTCCACGAGTGCGTTGACCACCGCGCACAAGTCCCCGCCGTGGGATTCGGCAACCCGACGCTGCCGCTGATAAGACGCGCCCCGGCGCGGTATATCGGCGACCGCGGCCAGTTCGCCACTGCAATGCAGAGACTCAGCCACCGGTGCCAGCCGGGTCAGCAGGTCGTCGAGGTCCTCGGTCACCAGACGCTCATTGCTGTCCGCGTCGAGAATGATGATCGCCTCGAGTCCGTAGCGGGCGGCGCGCCACTTGTTCTCCTGCACATGCCAGGGCGGCATCACCGGCAGCTGTTCGCCGGCATCGAGGCGACGGTCCAGATCCACGATCAGACAATGAGTCAGCGCCACCAGCGCGGAAAGCTCACGCAGATTGGACACCCCGTCGAAGATCCTCACCTCGACGGTTCCAAGATGCGGCGACGGTCTTATATCCCAGCGGATCTCGTTGAGGTGATCGATGATTCCGGTCTTCTTCTGATCATGAACGAATCTCTCGAACTCTCGCCAGGATCGGAATTGAAACGGCAACCCGGCGGTCGGGAGCTGCTGAAACATCATCGCGCGATTGCTCGCATAGCCGGTGTCCTCACCGGCCCAGAAGGGTGAGGATGCCGACAGCGCCAGCAGGTGCGGGTAGTGATTGAGCAGCGACGAAATGATCGGCATGACCTTGTGCGCGGAAGAAACACCAACGTGCACGTGCACGCCCCAGATGAGCATCTGGCGGCCCCACCATTGCGTGCGGTTGATCAACTCCGCGTAGCGAGGGCCGTCGGTGAGTTCCTGGGCCGACCATTGCGCGAACGGATGGGTGCCCGCGCAGAAGAGTTCCATACCCCGGTCTTCGACGGCCGTACGAATCGGAATCAGGGTTGACCGCAGGTCCTCCATCGCCTCGGCGACGGTGTCACACACTCCGGTGACGACCTCAATGGTGTTGCGCAGCAACTCTTTGTGAACGTGGGGGGTCGCACCGATGTCGGCGATCACCTCGGCCGCTTCGTTGCTCAGGTCCCACGACTGCGCATCGACAAGAGCGAACTCCCACTCGACGCCGAGTGTCGGGCGCTCCGAACCCGCGAAATCGATCCTAACCGGCGCTGATGACACCGCAGGCGACCCGCTTGCCGGAGTCACCGGTGGCCAGCGTGACGGCGTCCGGTCCGGTCGCGCCACCATCGATCTGCTGATATCGGTCCGCCGGGATGTTCGCGAAGTTGTCCGCGCTCTCGTGGATGATGATCGCCGTTCCCCCGCCGTCGAGCAGATCCGCCCGGTCGAACGCATTCGAGGTGGTGACCAGCATCGCGGTACCGTCGCCACGCACCTGTAGCGAGCTCAGATCACCGCCGTGGCTGGGGTGCGAGGCAGAACCGCCGGCCTGCAGATGCCCGCCGGCCGAGAGGAAATCTCCGGGCGCGCCGCCACCGGGTCCGACTGAGTTTGCCTCACATTTACCGACGGCATGGATGTGCATGCCGTGCATGCCGGGGCTCAAGAGGCCCGGAACGACGGTCTGCACGGTGATGATCGCGAAGCCGTCATCGTCTTTGAATTCGATGGTGGCCGCCGCGACCTGGCTGCCGTCCGCGGCGTTGATCTCCGCAGTGAGGGTGTCGGCTGCCGCGACGGCCCGAGGCATGGCCCCCGCGCCCATGGCTCCGGGCTCCATCGCTCCGGGCTTCATCGAACCGTGGTCCATCCCCCCGTGCCCGTCAGCCATCCCGGCCGGGGCGGGTGATCCGGTCCAGACCGGCGGGACGGTGCCGGGTTGGGTGGCGATGGGTTCGTTGGGCGAACAGGCGCTCAGCGCGGCTGCGGCAACAGCGATCAGGATGGCGGCGGGCGTGCCCGGCCCGAGGGACTTGACCATGCCCGAGAGCCTAACCTGTCACCAGCACGATCACACCGGGTGCATCCTCGGCAATTTCGGGTACCCGTGGTTCCACCGGAGCCTCGAGTACCGCACCGATGGACTCGGCCGCCGCCTGCTCACCGTCGCCGGCTCCGAAGTACACGGTCGTAACGGGCGGCTCAGCCACCTCGGTGGTTGCCGCGGCGGTGACGTTCCAGCCGGCTTCCTTCAAGCGATCCGATACCTGGACGGCGGCCGCCTCATCTCCGGTGACGCTGAACACGCGGACTTCAGCTTTGGGCGCCTCGGCGGTCGTGGTGGTGGCCAGGGTCCGGGCCGGCGGGTCAACTCGATCTGCGGAATTCATCGCCTGGAAACCAACCAGCAGAAAAATCAGGCCGAGGAACAACAGCACCATCACCATGGCGCGCAAGGGAAGCCCGGCGGAGTCGGGCACTCGCTCGTTCATCGGGGTAACTGTAACCGGGCCGTGGTCGGGGTCGGCCAC